>RWZF01000013.1_pt1 | contig 43616 bp, 58 predicted proteins | sample 2187671 | NCBI WGS metagenome assembly RWZF01 (sample SAMN10531868, study PRJNA481165) | viral metagenome | isolation source: viral particles purified by filtration and ultracentrifugation from about... | host: Nasonia longicornis 2.1 | place: USA:Tennessee | collected 2011-04-01
GAAAGTGTTGTCCCCTTACTCCCACAAGGGATTTGAAGATTTTTATTTTCAATTTCAAATTAAAAAGACGCCCGAATAATTTTTAACGGGACGTGTCGTGTTCAATACCCGTATATTAAACAGTGTAAGTATTATTTTTGTTCGTGTTTTATTTATTATATAATCTGTTTTCTTTCTCCCTAATAGTTTTAATGTTGTGACAAGCATGGCATAAAGGTTCAAGGTTATCTTGATCTAATCTTCTATCCCAATCATCTCTAAGCTCTGCTATATGGTCGACCACATCAGCCTTGGTGTATGACCCATTGCGTAAGCACTCTTGGCATAAGGTATCATGACGTAACATGCTCGAACGTCTTGCATCCTTCCATTCCTTACTATTGTAGAATGTTATATACAATGAATCTCTTTCATATCTAAATGAATCATAATTCTTTTTATATTCTTTCTTTAATTCTTTATGTTCATCACAATAACTTTCATTAAAGTTTATCAATTGATTACAATTAATCTTATTACATTTCTTCTTTGGAATATGAATCAACTTCTTTCACAAACATAATCATTTGATTAAACAAATAGATTGAATAATCTTTCATCACATTTGTTATTAGTTTGTTATCAAAGATAGAACAAAAGTTTGTATTGATATTGAACAACATAATGTTCCATCAATGAATAACAAATACTTATTCAATTGTTATATGTTTCTTACTGATCATCTTCATTAGTATGTGTTACCCTCGTCTATCTCTTAAACTAACTGGGTCAGTGTGGAAGCATTAACCAGTAAGGTATATAGGTATAACCATCAAGGTATCAACCCTATAGGTATAAAGGCTACAGGTACAAAGGCTATCGGTATATAAGCCTGACCTATAAACCCTGCACCTACAGCCACGCACCTATTCACCGCCACCTCATAAGCCTGTGATATATAGTGTGTGTCCTTATCTCTGCGGCGTATGAACACGTGCATATAAAAAGACACACCATATGAATGATGTGCCTCATTTACGAGTGACTAGCTCGTTGATAATAAATCAATAATGTACGTTGTTTAGATACTGGACTGGAAGAAGTCACCAGTCGAGACCAACTGTTACCCACGGTATCTCTCGTGTTCTTTTCGTGCAGTATTAATTTTACCCTCTGTCCCACAAGACCGAGCATAATATAGTATTACAATCAAATTTAAAAACCATTTACATAAATCATACCCGTCAACAGAATTGCACTGTTATATTCTGCCATATGTCAGACGCTTTTACTCAATAAGCTAAACGGGTATAATTCTTTACTCTAATAATATAACACGAACTTTACATGACATCTATAGGGGTAATGTCCGACTTTAAACATAACCCATATATTCTGCCAACATGTTCAACCAATTGTTACGTCTGTTAGTAATAGCTGTTCTACTCATCAGACACTCATCTGCAATGTCTTGCCAAGTATAGTAAGCATTACTCCAATATTTCATCTTCATTATTTGTAATGACTCATCATCGACGTTTTCAATAAGGCGTTCAACACTAGATACAATGTTATCAAGGTTGTTATACTTCTTATCGTTTAACTTCTTAATAACTTCTCGCTCAATGGGATTACCTGGCATGTTGGATTTACCAGCTCCTATGTTTTCTGGATCGTGGTTCTCTAATAATTCATACCCTCTGAATCTTAATTCCTTACGGTACTGCTTAATGTTTTTAATGTAGTTTTCAAGTTTACCAATGTCGTGACGATCTAGTGTTAACATATTACTTACCTCCATAACCTTTATATTCAAGTACCACAGCTAATACAAATATTAAAAATAAAAGCACAATATAAACTAATGTAGGGGTTACAACTAACCACCAAGATATGTTTATTACCTGTGTAAGTTTCAAGACCATTAACACTATAGTCAATAAATTTAAGTACTTCATTCGATGTCCTCCTTATTATTCTCAAACATAAGGTCTACTTTTAAATCAATATATTTTGAAAGCAACCGTTCTTGTTGTGTTAATAATTTTTCTATCATGTCGCTTTGTTTTGAGTTAACATATAAAACTATTATAAGTATGATTCCCAATATGACACTTGATACTATCCAGAACATTACTCGTCCTCCACTCCTTGCATACTGCTGAATTCCATAAGCATCAACACAGCTTGTTTCTCACTTAACCCATATCTCTGTGCTGTTTTAATCATCTGTCTACTTTCTTTATTCGCCATCATCATGTTTCTACTGAATGTATAAGCCATATCATTTGCCATCATATCTTCTAATTCATTGTTTAAATTTTTATCCATCTACAGATTACCTCCAAAGTTATATGCTTTTAGTTTTGCTTTCTTACCTTGTACTCTTGCAACCTCCTCATAATCTCTCGGCACATCCACCATATCGTTTGCTTGTTTCCTTACAATGATCTCGTATGTGATTGCTTTACTTAGTTCGTATAAGCATATAATTAATAATGGTTTGAGTATGTGTTTCATTCGTCGTCCTCCTATAGGAATAATATTTTTATTTGCATATACAATTGAGACATAATACCTATTATTATCATCGTATATCCCAACACTTTCGTTTCTTTTGTAAGTCTGCTGCCGAATAAATCATTTACGATTAACCAAGCTATAAGAACCGCCATTAATAATATGCTATTGATTAGCATCCATCGTCCTCCTTGAATTCCCATTTGCTAATAACTTCTCCACATGTGTTACATTTATATTCAGCTGATTTAGGAAAATCAATAACTTCTCTTACAGGCCAATCGTGACACCATTCAGTTTTATATTCATATTTTGTATTTATTTTTAAATTATCACCATGACATTGCGAGCAAATATGCGTTTCATCATTGACATAATCATCCTCAACGTAATATTTCCAGTCGTTATATTGTTTCCAATGCTTTTGCTTTTGTTCCTTTTTGTATTTATCGACAAGTGGTCTAATATATTTCACTTCGTCTTTTAATTTGTCAATTTCATCATTTAATATACGTGCTTCTCTTTGAGTTATAGGTATATCTGATAAAAATCCATTTTTCGATTGTTGGTATCTTCTTTCACTAAAAAATATCGCTACAGAGTTAATAATAGTTGCTAATGCTACTAATATTATCGCTATGCTTGTTGTCATATTTACTCACTGTCCTTTCTCGGTGGTATAGCTTTATTTCTATTTGGTACCGGTTTACTTATAGACCGATAATTATTAAAACTAGATGGTACTACTTCCAATAATCCCCTAGGCTTCTTCACTCTCTCCTTAGCTTCTTCTGCACTCTCTGCATCCACCACAATAAACGTTTCATTCTCCTTAGCCTTAGTTGCATCCAGGAACACTTCATCTGTTGTGTGGTGTATTTTGCGTATTAGGTATTTGGTCATTTACGTAACACCTCTTTAACTTTTTCGTAGATATTTTTATCCTTGCAAGTCTGATTCTTTGATGAACGTGCCATTTCTTGTTTCTCCTCGTCTGTCTTTGATTTCGTCATATGCGTATTGTAAACACTCCTGTAACGACCAACCATGTTGTTGTGCCAATATAATTAAAGTAACGACTGTATCGCCTATACCGTCTTTTAAATCATCTAGTTTATTACGTGATAAAGCTGCACCAACTTCGCCACTTTCTTCCCACACTTTAAGTGCTTGACGTGTTGGGTCTGCTTTGTGTAAATCTTTATCTATACTCCATTGTTCTACTTGTTTTACTAATTGATCTACTGTGTTAGTCATCTTTTGTCCTCCGTGAATTTAATATATTTGTTACACACTTCTTTAATGTAATCCTCTGCATACGATTCTTCTCTTAACATATCTTTTAATTGAGGTAAGCTATATGCAAATCCTAAATACCGGTCACTATCAAAACATTGCTCGCAAGTTTCTAATAAACTCTCGTCATAATCTTCCGAGAAATATACTCCACCCATATGATGCTCATAAACATGTGCCATCTTACTCTTCCCCAAATCGCTTAGTAAGTTGCTAAATTCGTTTGTGTTGTCTAAAGATGTCATAGTTAATAAAACATTTATTAATTCGACACGTTGCCCACTTATTTTTCCAATAATATAACTGTTATATACGTTATCTTCTAACTCTTTTTCAGCTCGTTTTAAGCGTTCACTCTCTATATCGAGTTGTTTCAACATTTCCACTTTCAACTCTTGCCATGCATCTTTATATTCTCTATCTTTCATCGTCTGCACGCTCCAGTTCATTAGCCATTCGTTCTAAATACTCTTTAAAGAAAGGCTCAATAGGTGAATTAGATAAAAATTTGTAAATTTCATCAAACGCCTTTGCTTTGCGATAGACTTCTTCAAGTTCTTCTAATACGCCATCATCTGCACGCTCCAATTCCTTAATAAAGTTAACCAAGTGTATATAGTTATATGAATAAGGTGATGCAAACTTCATATCTCTTATGTGGTTAGTTAGGGTGGTGTATAGATAATGAAGATTATTAATTACTTTATCTTTTTCTTTCCACCCATTAGAGTTTGCCTTTCGTAACTTCTCATTCTCCCGTTCCAACCTCTCATTATTGGCACGTAGGACTGCTATATCATCGATTAGTGTGTCTCGTTGGGCTTTGTAATCGTCACGTTGTTTTAGATATTTATCCAATTTATCAAGTAATTCAATAGTACTTCTGTGAATTGTCGTTCCTTCTTCATAACTCACTCTCCATCACTCCTTTATCAGATATGTTTCCATCTTTTATAATTAATGATATCTCTTGCCTGTTCTCTACTTATATTAAATTTCAAACCAAGTTCTTTCTGAGTAAAAGTACCTGTGGCATATAATTCTCTTATATTTAACACGTCTTTTTCAGTTAATCTAGATTGTGAGTTTTCTTCTCCTTTTCCACCTTTAGCAAGACCAGTATTATAAGCATGTATTGAATTCTCCTTATGATTACACCATTCTAAGTTTTTCAATAGATTGTTTGACTTATCACCGTCTATATGATTAATTATATTTTTGTCGATAGGTTTATCTACAAATGCAGTCATCATCAACCTATGAATTTTAAATTGTTTTGGTTTACCATTTTTATAAAGGTTCACATGCATATACCCTAGTGTGCCTTTAAAGTTTTTTAAAACTTTCTCGTCTAAACGTCTCGTCACACCGTCGATTAATAATTCTCTTGATTTTCTTTTGATTTGACCATGATCGCTGATTGTATACAAATCTTCGTAACCTTCGATATCTTTCCATGTTTCGTTATTCATGAGCATCGTCCCATTTCTCGATAATTCGTTTCAAATAGAACTTAGCTTTTTCACAATCTTCTTTACCATTCTTTAATTCCGAACGACTAATATATTTAATCACGTTAAACACATACGGTGCTAATTCAGAGGGATATTCTTTACACACTTGTTCACAGTAATCAATAACTTCTATTTTTCCGTATGTGTAGTGTGATGGTTTGTTTACGATGTCGTTAGGTTCTTCCTTTTCACCCACCAACTTACGCATATCGTTAGGTGTTAGTTCGTCAAGTTTCACACCGTGTAACCTTTCCATTCTGCTTAAATTACCTTTTAAATGTTCAAAACGTTTCTTTTGCTGAACATCATTTGTTTGTTTTTCTTTATCGAGTTTCTTATTGGAAACTTTATCTCCACAAAAAGATTCATCAACTTTACCACCGACATATAACCAACTATCATTATCAGTCAATATACCTTCTTTACCATCAAATGTTTTTACTCTAGCGATGTCTCTATGGTGTGTCATGTCTGTTACAATGTGATCTACTTTAGCCGTGTTTATATTGTTTGAAAAAGGTATTCCATATTTAACATAATCACCTTTAGTTAAATCTTTTATTCTTGTTTTAATCATAACCATTCTCCTTTATTTGTGATTATTTTCACTAACCTTACTACATGCAAAACTATAACTATCAGCTAAATACTGTGCATACTCACCAAACTTATGTGTTTGCGGCGTTCCATCAAACAAGTGTGGTTTATTCTCTCGATACTTAGCTCTCTTATACTCCTCAATTTTCTCTTGTCGTTTAATCTCTGCCAACCTTTGGTCCTGCATTGAATCATACTCTGGCGATTCTTCGAACACTGTTGTCCCATCTGGAACCAACTCTGCAATATCATAACCCTGATTGATACCTCTTGTAACAACACTTATATTAATATCTTGTTCTTTCAATTCACCAATAGGTATATAATAAGAAACATCTATATCATCGAACTGATAACATATCTCTCCAAACTTGGTCACATAGTTTCTACCTATCTTCAATGCTTCATCAACTGTTAACCCTAAGTCCAATCTGTTCTGCAATTCATTGGTTGATATCTTACTGCTATTTCTCTTAGCCATTTGATTTGGTGTTAACCTATAAGGCTTACCATCTATATAATAAGTAATTATCCCACCACGACTCGTAACCGGTGCAATCAAATCATCATCTCGTAAACCACGTCTATATCTGAAAAACAATGTAGGATATTTAATCCCATGCTTATCAGCTAAATCATGTAGATCAGTTCGTCTACCTTTAAACATTATCTTCACTGTGTAACCTCCGTAACCATATTAATAATCCATATCTAATGTTCAATAATCCACTTCTTCAACATCTTCAATGTCTTTAACCTCTCCGTCAATCGCTTCTCCATTGTTGTAAAACAATTGGTCAGCGATACGGTCAATCATATCTTCCCTAGTTTCCCAAGACTGCTGCACACATGGTACAACCTTTTCAAATTTGACAGTGTAACGTACCTTAACTTCTTCAGGTTCTCTCATATCAAATCACTATCCTGTATCAAATCTTGTTTAGCTACTCCATACTGTGATCCCAAATCAATGATAGCTGTTATCTGACTTTTTAAACTCTTACCTTCTTGTCTGTACTTATCTCTGATATCATTCAACCTTAGTTGTTTACTTCTTGTAGTAGATTTCAACACTTCTATCTCAATCTCATTAGCCTTTATAAGAACCTCTTTCCTATTCTTGACCAACGGCTTAACAGCCTTTCGCAAACGTCTAGCAATGGTTGCTTTAAGATCTTCCTTCAATGGTTTTACATCTCTGTCATTATGATACGAAATTGTAATAACACTATTACCTCTAACCACAATCATATACTTTTGATATCTATAACAAACTTCTCCATCTTTCTCTGACACAACATGTCCATTATTTATAGCTTGTGTAACCCAATTCAATGCGCTACCTTTATTAAATTTCTTGTTAGCGTTTTGTACACGTTCAATGTATCTCTCTTTAGCGTGCATCGTCATTATGTATCGTTTCTTGTTGTTCTTTGTGTATTGATTATGTGATTTATCCATGTGATCCTCCTTGCTTTATAAGTTAGTTCAGATTTGTATATTTAGTTCAGCTTTGTAGATTTATTTCAGTTTTACAATTTAGCCCGATTGTTGACCGACGCTTACAACCGATGATATTCGGTTCACAACGTTGAATATATTATTCTAATACCTTTTAATTATACCATTAAAGTTTCACAAAGGAAACTTAAAACGTAAAATTAATCCAAGTTTATTTCAGTATGTGCAGCCCACTCATTAGGGGTTATAACAACTGATTCCATAAGTGCTTCTGCATATTCTTCAGGTGTTGAATAATCAGATGAATCGATAGTGAAATCGAATTCAACAGTGTAATTAAGTGATAGGTTATATAAATCTTCCAATTGTTGTACAGTATATTTCATATTAGTTATCCTCCTTATTTATCCAATAACACAGTTATATTTCTATGTCCCTTATGATTACCTGTTACCACATAAACTGTTTTATCCGTAATTTCACTGTTTCCTCTTTCAACAAGAACAGTGTCGCTACTTATATTACAGAACGATTCATAGTCAGTATTTAAAACGATAGTATCTTCCAATCTGAAATGCGTTAGATAACTAATCTCACCCCAATCGTCTCCAGGGTAGCTACATTCATACACCGAGTCATTTTTATTATACAAATCAGATAAATACTTCTTAATAACATCTTTCATATTATTTCTCCTCCAATTTATATAAATTTATATTTTCCTCTATACATTTTTTACACGCATCTTCCAATGTTTTACCCTCTGCCATTTTACTAATATCTTCACGTAATTCTGAATAATCATTTGAATACATGGTTCCAAATGCCACTCGAAAGTTTGTAGTGAACTTCATAACTGTAAAATGTCCATCATAATATTTTTCAGCATATGCTTTTAGTAATTCAAAGTAAGTTAATTCCATAATATCTATCTCCCTGTTATATATTTTATACCAACAAAGACTAATATACACTAATGGTTTCCTATTTGCAACAATAAGTTACAAAAAAGTAACAGGTATCAAAAGTAACAACAAAGTGTTACCAATATTAAACTCTTGAATCCCTTGTCCCCCAACGCTTTCACCCATTACAGATGACAAAAGGTAACGTAACAAAACGGTTTTTAAAACTTTTTTACATATAGAAATTAGAATTAGGATTCATAGGAATTCAAATTCTAAATATAAACATATAACTTTTAATAAAAATAATTGTTACCTGTTACCTAGAAGGTTTAAACCCTTGAGGTTATAGGATTTATAGAGGTAACACTTTTGAAAATTGACTGTTACCTACTGTTACCTTTGTTACCCTTATTGTTCTAAACAAAGAAAAAGAAAGACCAAACCCCTATTGTTTAGCCTTTCTTTGGTATAATTGGTGTCTTGGGAAGGGGAAAGAAGAAAAACAACCTAATGTTGCTTAGGCTGTTTCATCTTCATCAACCCACGTAAAACGACGTTTGTTGACCCCATTTATCTTTTTTTGTTTTGTTTCTACTCCGAACTGTTGTTTCAATGTTTCTTTTAATCTCTTTCTGCTCATAGGATATTCGTCTTCTTCTTCACACCATATCTCGTAACGTTCGTATACTTCTTTCTGAGATAGACCCACAAAGTCCTCTGCTTGCATACCTTCACAATAAATGAGCACATTGTTGTTCTCTCTGTGGTACTCTTGGTTATACTTTCTGATAACAGATGGTTCAGTGAATTGTCCATTCTCGTACAGTCTCATGTAACCTTCGACCATTAATCGTACCCAATACTCGATAGCTTCTGGACTAGTGATCTTAGTAATAAAATGACTGTCTTTGCTCTTAGGTTTGTTGAACATTGGTAACCACATGATACGGCGTTGGAATGATTCACCTTTTTCAAATGATTTTAAAATACTGTTTGATGTGAATATCAATGTTGTTTTAATCTGAACATCCTCTGCCTCAGCATATAGCTTACGCATAGATACTGTGTCAGCTGTTGAGATGTTCTTTAACACTTTCATCTTATCATTGTTGATAGGTTCGTCTTCTATGTCGTCTCCCAGGTTGGCAAGTTTCCCTTTAAGTGATGGAAAGTATTTGTCATTGGCTAGGTTCTTGATTGAAAGTGAACTGATGTTCTTGTTGCCTAATATGTTACGAATGATTTCAAGCAATGTTCCCTTACCATTACCACCATCACCAATGAATATAAAGAACTTGGCAAGCAATTTAATCTGTTCAGCACTTGTGACCAATGTGTAACCAAGTATTTCTTCAATCAATTGTCTATACTCTGTATCACCGTCTGTTAAGTTTTCCAAGTAATCGTCTACAATTTGTACAGGTTCTGCATCTTCATTGTAACTTGTATCAACAATGAATGGTGTGAATTCTTTATAATCAACATCTACGAAATCACCATCTTGTAGTACACCGTTGTTGAATTTGACAGGGAACTCCGCATCGTCTGTGATGTCTTCAGTCATTAATTCTATAGTTTTAAATACATTTTCTATAAAACGTGGATCTTTATTGGGTGACATTTTGAATATAACTTTTTTATATTCTTTGTCGTTGTAAATGTAATTATCATTGTCATCACGGTAATAAATACCGTTGGCAAACTCTACAGGTTTAGTTACATGAGCGACTTGTAAAGCCACATCGTGTGGTGTTAGCTTGTCGTCTGTACTAACTGCTTGCTCTCTTGATACAGTGTCAAATTCAGACTGTTCCATTGGTTCTGCAAATACATAATCATTAATGAAATTCAATATCTTACTTGTATCAGGATGGTTATTCATCTTCATTTTGTGTTTAAAGAGTTTCGGATTTCTCCCATCACCATCATCAAGCCCTGTTAAATCTTCTAACTTACGTCGATCGTTAGATAATATGAAAGGCAGTTCTTCACGTACGCCCTCGTTGTCTATTGTACGCATAATACCTTTACGTTTAATTGTGATGTCTTTCGTATTCTTGGTGTGTTTCCATTCAACGGGGAATCCAATCGGTGCAACACCTTGTGCACCTCTGAACCCGACTGGTTTTTTGAAGTATAAATGTGCGCCACGATCCGTCCAAACTATCTGAGTATTGATGTTAAAACGTTCAATCATAGCTTTAATACTATCTTTAGGCATATTGTCTATGTCTACGATTAAATCGTTATCCTTAAGTATATAACCAGCGTTTCTAAATCCGTCTACGAACTCTGAAACATCTGCGTTCTTAACTGCAAATTTTGATTCATCGTCTTTATAATTTACGTACATTATTCGCACCATCTTTCTAACTTCTTAGTAATTATTTGATAATAGTGATTGATGTCTACACTCTTGTTAAAGTTTGGGATGTTACTTGTTCCGTCTTCTTGATAGACTTCATCATTCCATAACATCATGTTTTCAGGTGCATCAGGGAATCTAGCCCATGATTCTGTAGTTTCCCCTGTTTCTTCATCTGTTACATCTTTCACTTTATATAACACGTATGGGTCAGGTGTTTTCTGTTTCATTGCAAAGACTCTGTTAACCTTTTGCAACTTACTTCCAAAGCTATCAAACGTACCTTTGTACGTACGCCCAGCTTGTAGAATATACTGGTAAAGGTGTGGTTGGTCTGTGTTCTTTTTCAATGTCTCCAATACTGGTGTACCATATACAAGATAATCAACAATTGCTATATCAATAATGCGAGCGTTATTATTCTTGAACTTGGCATCACCATGATAACGACTCACATCTCCACCTTTAACCTTGATTGATCCGTCTGGTTCTATAGCTATATAGTTGTTGACATCTTTTTGAATAAGTCTGTCGAACTTATCTTCTTCAAGTGTTAGGTTGAACTCTTGTTCCCAATCGTGCCACACTTTAATATACTCGTCAGAATCGGTCACAACAGCTACACCATCTGTGTTCATTTGAATGATTGTACAAGTCTCTGACAAACGTTTTGCCAGTGTGTATAAAGCTACTTGACCATAGACACAAACCCCAACTGCTGCTTGTTCATTAAGTAGTGGGCTATATTTGTTTTTTAAATTACCATATACACTGTTAAGTACAAGTTTCAATGCGTCTGATTTCTTCTTATCTTTATGTTTAATTTCAATACGTTCATTTAAAATACCTTTGTATTTCTCTAGTGCGTCATGGGGTAGTGCTTTGATGTTAAGAATAATGTGTGGGTACATACTGGCAACGTCTAATAATTTTACGTCTTTCACATCTTTAATGTTCTTATGTACACTGTGTATACCGCCGAATCCAAATTCTATTTCATTATCAAAATCTTCCATTGTATAGCTTTTCTTCTTAGGTTTATACGCCGTCCACATTTCTACAATTTGTGGATCGATACCTTTCAAATAACCGTCAGGCAGTCTTGTTAAAAATGTTGACCACATAGCGGTCTGTTTTCTTTGTAATAATATGTTGGTTGCAATAGTTGTTGTATTCCAATTTAATGCTCTGTCGTTACCTAATAGGTCAACCAATTGTTCTTTAATTTCAAAGTAGTTTGCTTTACGTTCTTTGTAGACGTCAACAGTCATTGATACATCATAGGAACAGTAATTGATTTCTGTTTCTAATTCTTCATCTGTCAGTTCTCTATCTATGTCAAAACCTATATCCGTTTCCAAAATCATTTTTCCAATGTTTCCTTCAATCTTTTTCAAACTTGGGAAACCAACGTCAATCTGTTGAAAACAATCATACGTCTTATTAGCTATAGTTCTCTCGTTATGTCCTTCTCCTGCGATAATTCTATCGTTCAGCTGTTTAATATGTCTTTGTTTTATTTCATTCATACCATCTGGATAAGGTTGTGCCATTTTGTACAACACTTTGTTATCGTAGTGTTTATTGTTATAACCAACTAAAACTTTACCTTGGATGAATTCTTGTAGCCCGTCGAACCCATCTTTGTTAGAAAAGAACCCCACAGTGTTCTTATTAATATCTTTGAACACTGCGAAGCTATTGTACTTATAAACTTCAATATCATAGAAAAGTAAATCTTTATCGTTAATATCCATTGTGTGATCCTCCGTATTTCTTCATTAAAATAGCGGGACTTGCACCCGCTCTGTTTTGTTTTATTATTTACGTTTCGGGATGTTTTTGATTTCAGCGTAAGCAAACTTATTGAATGCTACTTTAACTTCTACTGTAATTTGTTGACCGATTAATTCATCTTTACGTTCAATAGGTACGTTGAATTTCTTTTCAAATTGTTCATATTTCTTAGCTTTTTTAATAGGGTCAACCAAGAACATTTTCTTAGCTTCTAAGTAATCTGCATACGCCATCTTGCTTTCGTATGTAGTTCCTTCATATTCAAAGTTAATATGAATACCCACATTATCTTCATAAATTTTTGTAATCTCTGTTTGGAATATTAAACCTTCATCATCTGTTGAGAACTTTTCTGTCATCTTGACTTCATTTAAACTGTTAAACTTCTCATACGCGTAAATATCATGGAACTGACCAATTGCTGACATTAATTCATCAAATGCTACACCGAAATAATCCATTGCTTTTTTCTCTGCTGCTTCTGCTTTTTCATCATCTTCAACCCATTTTGATTTCTCAGGGTCAAATTTCTTTTTGTTAATATTCACTTTTCTAATTTCTCCTGCATCCTCATCCAAGAATGTTAATGATGCTTTTCCTTCTTCAATTTCTACGTCTACTAGTTCAAGTTGTGATAATTTTTTCATAATTTAATTTCCACCTTTTATATTATTTGTATAGTTTATTTTACTTTTCTAACAGAATGTTCAATGTCGTTTCTTTTAAGAAACTCTTTAACCAAATTAAAATCCTTTTCACTAATAGTGATACAGTATTCCGATTCTTGTTGCTTTTCTTCTTCTTGTTTGCGTGCATCTCTTTTAGCTTGTAATTCTCTTTGCTTAGCTTGTTCTGCTGCTAAACGTTTCTGTTCTTGTCTACGTTCTACGTTGTCAAAAGTTTGTGATATGTTTTGTGTGTTCTGATACTCAACAATGAGTTCGTCTCTATCCTCTGGATGTTTTTTAATATGTCGGTCAATCATTGCCAAGTCCTGTCTAACCTTTTCCAGCCACTGTACAAGATCTTGTTCAACCTTTGATAGACTGTACGATTTGTTTAAATGTCTGTTCTCAATGAAATCACCGAATCCCATAACACTTTCAAAATCGTAATGTTGTATTCTCATGTCGAATAAGTCTGCTATTTCTTTACGTTTTTCTTCACGTTCTTTTTCAGTAAGTTCTCTTTCTTGTACTCGAACGTGGTTAACAGCATCATTGATAACACCTTCAATAGTTTTAACTTGTGTTTCAAATTCATTATAAGGTTGTAATATCTGTTTCTTAACGTCTTTACGTGTTTCGTTTATATCTTTAATACGATTGTTCATTGCTGCCACGAGTCGTTTAGATTCTTTGATGTTTTCTTCTGTAACATGTAACTCTTTTACATGGTTTGCCAAGTTTTGAGCTTCGTCTAAAATATTTTGATAATCTTCAAACACTACTTGTCCTTGCGTTGTCGACACTTTGTAGTCATGTTTTTTAATTAAATCATTTGTTTCCATGTTTATCCTCCGTCATGACGGGTAATATAAGGTGTATTCATTAATAAAACCTTGAACTCATATGTAGTTCAATCAATGGTGAATCTTTATCCCTACGATTTAAATAATAGAAAGTTTTACAATCTGTAGTACTTAGATGTCTTAATCCACCAGCATAAGCATCGTAACCAAATTTGTGTCTTTTACCTCTAGCCATTTCCAGTTTAACTGGATCGTAGTTAGATTCTAAGAACAAATAGTCATAGGGTTTCTTAGGTGCATTTTCTAGTGTGTTCGTATCTGTCGCATAAATTATACTTGAACCTTCAAACTCCCAAGTATAACCGTATGTAACAACATCATGAACACATTCGAAAGCATCAAACGTGTAATCTCCTATTTCTAATGGGAACCTTGCATTAATGATATGGTCTATATTGTAGTGTTGAGCCACTTCGTAATTGCCTATCACTATAATGTGTGGAAATAACTTTCTAATATTTTTTAAAGCTGTAGGGTTAATGTGGTCACTGTGTATATGGGTTAAAAGTAGATATTTAACAACATATAAATGTGGTTTTAAATGTTTAAAAGGTATACCACAATCTACAAGAACATCATTGATTAAAACCGCATTACCTTTTGAACCCGTTGAAATTATTTTATAATCCAAGCCTTTCACTCCTCAAAGTACAATGGTATAATTAAAGAGTGATCTTCCGTATTTATCATTCTCAGACTGTTAGCAAATTAGCCCTTGCTTTCAGTCTTTTTTGTTGTCTCAGGTTCTAGTAATACATAAGAAGCTGCAAAAGTTACCCAGTAGATGAGTATTAACATTATAAAATCATCTGTAACATTCAAAGATGCAAGCATTGTCATTGCAGATATGAAAGTTGCTCCTATCCATTGCTTCATTGGTTTTCTCCTTTCTTTAATATTTTATACTTATATTGCTAAAGAGACTGATGATGTCTAAAATAAGAAACTTAATGTTTAAAAAAGTAACGTCTTAGGGTATATTCGTATTAAGACGTACTCGGTATGTTTTCTTTAAATTAAACGCAATTTAAATCTTTCAAACAAATGTTTACAATAAGAAACTATCCGTTCGAAAAAAACTCTGTCATAAAAACTTCATCGCTAGAAACATTTAAGTATAAACAAATTGTTCTCATTTCAGTACAAGTGAAATCTACCCCATTGATCATGTTGATTTTACGATATAATGTTGTTCTATCGATGTGTAGCTCTTTAGCTAAATCAACACTACTAACCTTCTGTTCTTTCATAATTTCTTTCAGTTTGTCATATTGCATAGCGGTCTCCTTTCTTCGGTTACTTGGTACGTTTACTATATTAAACTAATGGGTATATGAAGTCAATGGAAAAGTTGCATATTTTACACACTTTCTTATTTCTTCCTATTAAAGGGAAAACAGTAACTCAAGTAGCACGAACAAACGTTCTATTTACAGATTAATAAATTGTCAGAAAAAAGTCAACACAAACATTAGAGTTTTTAAAATAAGACAAAATGTGTAATTGTGTAATAAAATGTTGCTTTTTTGAAACGGTCATGGTATATTATGTATGTACCAATTAGGAGGTGCAACTATATGAATTTAGGACAACGAATTAGACAATTGAGAATGAGAAAGAAATTGTCTATGGAACAATTGGCAGATGAATTAAATAAAAAATATCATAGTGAAGATACTTCAAAACCATTCGGTAAAGGTAAAATTTCAAAATGGGAAGCAGGTAAAGTAGATCCATCAGTAAGTGCTATAGCAAAAGTTGCAGCTTATTTCGATGTGTCACTTGATTATCTATTAGGTATAGAAGAAAAGAATACTAGATATCCTGTTGTTGAAATCCCTATCCTTTCAAAAGTTAACAAAAATGATGAAATGTATGAACCTGAAAATATTATAGGTTATTATTACATACCTAATAATTTAAAAATTTCACATCAAAAATTGATATATCTACAAGTTGAAAATTCAGGAGATAAAGAATTATTATTAATCAACTTAGACGATAAAGCAAAAGATGGTGAAACTGGGTTGTTTTTAGTTAACGAATCAGAAAATGGCATAATTAGAAAAGTTCAAGACTTTGGAGAACAAATAATGTTGTCAGTTGAGAATTCTAACAACATTAAACCTCAATTGTATGACAAAGAAAATGTCGAAAACATGGGTAAAGTGGTTTCATCAATCAGTTTCTCTGATGATTTAGATTTTAACAACTAATAATCAAGGCGTTCTTGTAATTCGCCTTGACTTTAAAGTTTCGAATTTTTAACAAATTTAATTAAAACTGAAAATAGTGTTGAATATACAACACATTAGGTATATAGTTAATTTATTAAATAATATTGGGGGTAACAAAATGAAAAAATTATTAATGTTAATGCTGGCTTTTGGTTTGGTACTAGGAGCTTGTAGTAACAATGAAAGTAAGAGTGAAGATAAAAAAGAAACAAAATCTTCCAATAAAGAGGATAAAAAACAAGATAAGAAAGATGACAAGAAAAAAGAAACTGCTAAAAAGGAAAGCTCATCAGAAGAAAATAACAAATCTAAGGAAGAACAGCAACCTGACAACGTAGAACAAACTCAACAAAATGAACAACAAGTGACACAAGAACCACAACAGAATCAACAAGTCGAGCAAAACCAACAATATGCACAAGAACAACAAACTGAAGAATTCCAGCCTTTAACAGAAGAACAGGTTCGTGCTAATGCTCAATCAGAGGCAGCTAAACGTGATGGTTTAACTGGTATTCCAAATGGTGACGCCGGAATGTTAGATGCTAGTGGTCCAGCTTATTCAAACGATCAGTTAGACCCTGAAACAGGATTACCTTATGACGATGCTGTTCCAGAATAGGATAACAACACAGGGCGAATATAACGCCCTTTTTTAATACAAAAATATAAATAGGATGAAATATACCTAAAATAACAAGGAGGTCTTAAAATGGCTATTTATAAAGACGCAGAACGTGGTACATGGTATTACTCTATTTATTACACTGATATATACGGTAAACCAAAACGTAAAAAGAAACGCGGTTTCAAAACTAAGAAAGCATGTAAAGTAGCAGAAGCAGAAATGTTAAGTACTCTTAAACCCGAAAAGTCAGACAAAATAAGAACATTCGAAGATGTATTTGAAGAAAGAATTAAAAATGCTAATTTAACTCCTAGAACAGAAAAGAACAGACGTGATCAATACAAGAAATATATTCGCTATAATTTTGCTAAATTGCCTATCAAGAAGATAACAGTTGAACAATGTAAAGATTTAAGATTACAACTTGTAGAAAATCCAAACTTATCAGATGAATATAAGAGGACTGTTTTCTCAGGATTCAAAGCTGTTTTAAAATATGCACTAATGAATCAATATATTGAAATTAATCCTGCATTAGCTGTAGAACCTATTAGATTTAATAAGACTAAATTTTTATATATTACACGTGAGAAATTTGACGAACTTGTTATGAAAATGGATGACTTAGACAATATGAATCCTACATTGTACAGAATATTTATCCAGTTACTATTCTATACAGGGTTAAGAGTCGGAGAAGCTTTACCGTTAACTTGGGAAGATTGGGATCCTGTTAAAAAAGAATTAGATATCAATAAAACTACAGATATCACTATAAACAAAATAAGATATGGTGTTGCTAAAACAAAATCGTCATTAGACAGTGTTCCAGTCCCTCAAAACATGGTTGATATTTTGGAAGAATTAAGGAATTTAGCAAAGCCTAATGACGTTTATATTTTCGGTGGTAATAAACCAGTTACTTATAGCACTATTACCACTGCATTTTATAAAGTTTTTCGTGAGTGGAATTCTAAAGTTACACTTCACACTTTAAGACATTCTTATGCTACTCATTTAATCAACAACGGTGTAGATATTTATGTGTTAATGAATTTGCTTAGACACAGTACAATTGAAGAAACAATTGGAACATATAGTCATCTATACACGGATAAAAAACAAAAAGCTATGAGTATATTCGATTAAACTGTCCCAAAAGTGTACCATACGAATTTAAAATAAACCTATAATCGTGTAAACCCCTGTTGCTATAGTAACTAAAACGGCAAGTATTCCGAAAATTAGCATCCAGGCGGGACTTTTGAGCGATATATTAAGTGTTTTATTAACGCATCACAATGTATTAAAACATTGGTATAATGAGGTCTATTCGCAACACATATTAAAATGAATATGTCAAATAATTATAATTGTTGCATAGATAAAACATAAAAGTGTACCACAGACTGTACCATGGGATGTTATGTATGAGAGAGGTTGAAACCCTCTCTTTTTATTGTAAATAAAAAATAGGGCAGACACCGGTACGTGCCTACCCTAGTATGATAACGTGTTGCCAAGAAATCATAGTAATCACTTATTAACTATACTTATAACGTAGAAAAGACAGACCCGAAAGTCCGTCTAATCTATTGTATGGTTAATAATGATCGTGCTTATAATATACAATAAAAAAAAGCGCCTCGTAAAGAGACGCTGAATACATTATAAGGTTACAATCGCAGTGGATTGCGTGGATCAAAGTCCACTTATAACATAACATATTTTTTCATTTAATCAAATTAAAAAAGAGTAGACACGGGACATGTATCTACTCAGTGTGAACTATAAATACAATAATTGAAAGCGCATTTATATAATAATATAAAAAAGACACCCTGTAAAGGGATGCCTCATGCGTAAAAAATAATAGAATTGGTGAGTCAATAAATAACCATTGCCTCTATTTATAATATAACATATGAAAATTAGATTAGCTAATAGTTCCCCATAATGAACCTACTGAATGATTAGGAGGAGCTACTCTATTCCATGTACGTATTGGTAAATAATATCTTACACCTTGCCAGTCATAACCTATCCATACATGGCCATCTTGTAGCATAACCTCATCATAAGGAGTATATCCTCCTGGTTGAAAGTCATAAGCGTACGGGCAACTTCTAAATGGTCCAACGGTTCTAGCAACTATTGATTGATTACCATTTGTAAATGTTGCTGATTCACTCATATAATAAGTTCCATAACTATTTTTCTTCCATGCACCAGCTACAGTTGATTTTGTATTACTTGATGCATTTGTTCCTTTAACTACTGTTGCAGTAGGAACTTTACCATCCATATAAGCACGTATTTGTTTAATAAAGTAATCTTTTAATTTATTGATTGTTGCTTGATTTGGTCTTCCTTGTTTAACGGGGTCCCAACCTGTATGCAATTCCATACTTCTATGTGGGCAAGCTGTAGGAACATATTCCATGTGTAAACGTACTGTGTTTCGATTAGCTGGCAATTTCCATTTCTTAAGCTTGCTTGCTGCGTGTTGAAAAACAGCTTGTTCATTTTTTAAAAACTGGGCATCACTTGCACTCATAGATTGGGTAACTTCTTCCCCGTAAAAATCATGATTACCTGTACCTTTGGTAGTTCCATCACCTGTATGCCACGCAATTTTCCCATCTGGTATAGCTTCCCAAACATAACCTTCGCTTGTGTAAGCATGTGCAATACCATTAACAAATCTGTTGTAACCTGCATTAGCTAGACTGTTTTCGTATTGCTTACCAGATGAACTTCCTGCATCGTTGTGGATCACAATACCTTTTGGATTGTAACCGCGATTGGCCATATTATAATTGATTGTTTTTTTAGAAATAGTTAATTTTTGCGCTTTCTTCTTAGCAGTCGTTTTCTTTTTAGCAGTTGATGTCGTTGCTGATTGTGATGATTTTTTAGCGTTATTTTCAGATTTAAATAGAGGTCGAATAAACCACATAGGGAAGTCGTAATTGTGTTTGCGTTTAGTTACAGTTTCCCAACCTGTACCATTCCAAATATCTCCAGATGTCCATCCGCCGCCTAACCAGTTTTGTTCAAGCACAATAATATAATTTAAAGTAGCTTCTATTACCCAAGCGACATGACCGTAACCTCCACCGTAGTTTCTGTTGAAAACGACTAAATCACCAGGCTTAGCTAAGAATTCTGGAGTATTATTATATACCGTTGCTTCTCCTTTGAAATTGTTTTCATTTGGTATATCTGCAGCGCCTTCACCTTTCAGTTTATGACCATATAATTTTAACCAACCTGTGTTTGCATAATCAAAACATTGGAAAGCTGCGTATCCATCTTCATCGTACTGTTTACCTTCCGTCGATTTTAAAAATTTAATAAATTCCTTATGCGTTAGATTTGCTGTCATCTTCATCACTCACTTTCAACACTTCATCATCGTGGTATCTGCTTGCGCCTAGTGGTAATTCTTCATCGTATTCATAATCTGCAACATCAAAAGTTACTTCGTCAGTATCATCAGTGAATGGTTGAGATGTGTCATATTCTTGTGGTTTCATAATTCCAATCTGTTGTTTGATATCTTCATCTTCTTCCACACCATGATTACTATTTTGATACTCAACTGGCCATTCATTTTCATCACGTGGTTTTGAATAAGTTTTTGCAATACCACTGTCTTTCATCCCTTTAGTAGTAGGGTCGTTTATTACTCCGAATGTGACTAATAAGGTTAATAATCCATTAATAGCATTACTAAATTGTTCTAACTGTCCTGTGTAATCTATTCCAATTGCTTGTGTTATATTGTTAATGAAAAGGACTACCGCCGAAACGATAGCCACCCAAAACGATTTCTTTTTGAAACGTATTTTCCAGTTTATATTTTTCATTTATTTACCTCCATAATAAAAAGTCGACACAATGTGTCAACTTAAAAGAATAATGGCGCTAAGCCAAAAGCACCGCCTATAACTACAGCTATAGCGCCTATGACTGCAACCCATATTTGAACGTTACCTTTTTTTCTTTCTGATACAGTACTCTCTATCGTATCTAAACGTTTGACTGTTGTGTCAGATGTATATTCAACATCCTTGATACGATCATTAAAGCCTGTTAGGTTATCATTAATCTTGTTCAAAGTTTCATTAGTTGTCATTTGGCTTTTAATGAGTGCGTCGTTGCTATCATTCAAACGAGTCACTAACAACTTTAAATCATTGTGTAAGCTCATATGTTTATTATCTATATCGTTTATGCGTTGGTGTATTTTTCCTTGTCCTCTTTCCCACTCATATCTGAGTACATATTTATCTTCGTCTGCCATATATCTCGAAACCTCCGAAAAATGTCATTACTAGATAAATGCCAGATAAAGTAGCGAATTGAATAGGAGATAACCAATTCAATGCGTTATACACACTTGCGCTTGTGATTATAAAATACATAATAAACGATATGAAACTACCAATCGTAATGAACCAATAACTCTTTTGATTCTTCTTTGGAAGTAAATAACTTGCACATACTAAGGATAGACCAGCTAACATAAACAATATGCCCCATATCCAAATAGGCATTAATTGATGCAATTCTTGATAAAAGGCAGAATCTCCTAATACAGAGTCTTGTTCTATAGTCCAAAACAATCCTCTCCAAAAAGTGAATAACCCTGTACCAAAAAGTAAGGTGCTAGCTATCATTTCTGATAATGTTAATTTATTCATATTCCACCTACTTTCTATAAAATAAAAAAAACGATGAAATTAATCACCGTTCGAGTTAGTTTGCATTAACACGCGCACTATTGGTATTAGATTCAACATTTACATGTTTGGGTTTTTCTAATCCTTGTTCTGGATAATCTTCACCAGTAATTTCTTTGTATTCTTCTTTAGTCAATGCGTCTAATTCCACGTATGTTTGAATATCCTCGTTTGTGTAGCAGTTAATGTCATAAAAGTATTTGATTGAATCGAATCCTGGATACATAATTTATTCCCCTTTCAATTTAGCTATTTCTAGCATAGTTTGAGCTTGTTGTTCTTCTAACTGTTGCATGCGCTTTTCTTTCTTAGTTAATTCTTTTAAAGTTTCTGCTTGTTCCTTTTGAGACTTTACTAACTGATTAGCTGTCTTGGTTACTTGAATTTGTGCCTGAGCCAACATCTTTTCATTAGCACTAGGAATATGTGGGTCGCTTTCCGGTAAACTTCCCAACCATTCTTCACGAGTAGCACCAATCCACTCATTACCGTTAAAATAAAAAGGACTGTAAATACCATCTGGTGGTGGTGTTTCAGTCCATGCTTCTTCTGGATATTGATATTCTCCTTCTTCATTTTTAAATGCTAGATAAGGTGTTCCATCATATAAATATACTTGTTTAAACATTGATTCCATCCCTCCTTAGTCTGTCCATGAACATTCACCGTATGCATAAGAATCTTCTCTCCATAGTGAACGGTCACCACTTATTACAAAACTAACTTCTCCACCTACTTTAAAAACGACATACCCCGAATAATCACTAGCAGGAACCCTTACTGGAAATGCTTGGGCATTTTTTACAAAAGTTTCAGGTAATTGAGCTATAACTTGGCTATGTGTGAGATTACTGCCGTTAATTCTGACCATTCTTTTCGTTTCTTCTCCATTTTTTATAATTCTATAAGCACATTTAAAACCTGGATTTTCTTCTGTTGTATAAGCTGTGTTTGTTTTTGCACCATTAATTAAGCTGAAAGGAATCCAACCTGTGTCAGTTTGTTTGCTTGCCAAGTTTTGCCATTCAGTCCATCCAGAATTAGCGTTTTTAGTTCTTACATACACATCATTCGTATTAAAAGGTTCAAATATTGCTTTAATGTAAGAAGCAGAACTAGTACCTTGTCTTAATGTTAGGAAACCATTTGTATTCACTGGTCCATTCGTTCCGCCACTAACCCAATAAAAACCAGGTGATAAAGTTTCGTCAACTGTATTAAAATCAATATCTTGAACTCGTATCTGATGACCTTTTGGATCTGTCAACTTGTACTTTTGCCAATCTAAAGATTCTAGTTGTTCATCTAATATTTCAGGACTTAGGAAACCATTGCCTTCTACAGTTTGATTAAATTCATCTACTTTACTATCTACATGTTCAGTAGCTTCTGTAACTTTACTATTAATATTATTGACTGCTGTTGATGCTGTATCTTCAACACTTGATTTAGCATTGTTAGCTGTAGTAGTTATATCTTCGGTAGCATCATCTGCTACTTTATTTAAATCAGTTTTAGCTTGAGTGATGAATGATTGAATGTCTTCTTTACCATCAGCAACAATAGTATTTAGTGTTTCTACACCTTTTTGTAATACTGATTTCATTTCTGCAACATAATCAGCACCATTAGCGATTGCTTCTTCAATGTCTTTAACCTTTTGTTCGATACGCATTTTAAGTTGGTCAAACATACGGATATATTCAATCTTAGTAAATGAAGATATTTTATTAATAAGCGCATCTTTAACTTCAAAGTTGAATTCTCTGAACACTGCAACTTCATTATACTCAGGGTTCCCATCAACATTGTTAACACCAATATAAACTTGACCTTTAACACTAGTAGAAGTACTAGCTTGTAAAAATTCTTTGTCTAAAGTAATCGTTACTATTCCGTTCATAGAATCCTCTATCTCTAACTCTATTACATCTGAAGCACTACTATTACTAGATTCAAAGTAGGCATAAGCTGTTAAATTATTTTTATGGATTAACAAAGGTCCTTTTGAATTGCTTAATTGAAATCTTAATATTGCTGTGTTTTCATCTAAATTATAAAAACCAACCCCTAAATCAGAGATTGGTTTTAAATAAGGTTCAGATTTTAATTTAAATAAGGCTTTTTTATCTATTCCGTTATCCACATGATCACTCCTTATTTTACTAATACGACTGCTACGCCGTATCCTTTTTCAATATCGTATGGTGTGGTGATTTCTAATACTCTATAGAAACCGTTATTGTTAGCTTTAGTGCCGATACCTTTATTAGGTTTGATATAGTCATTCTCTGATACTGTAGAATCAACACGAGTGAATACTTGTCCCATTAAACCTACTACGTTCCATTCAGGACGTTCAGCTCTTGATTGATAAGCTTCGTCTTGTTCTTGCCAGTCTGGGTTCTTAATAGGAACCTCTCTTGTTTCTTTTATAACTTCCCCATTATCTTTAACAATTTCAGTTTCTATTTCTTCTGTTAGTCTCACACCAAATTCATCTTTAAGGTACTTATCTTTATGATGGAACATTTGGTCGCCAAGAATAACTCCTGCTGTTCCTGAGATAACTCCTATTGGGACATCATTGCTATTAGCTTTACGAATGTATCTTCCGTCTAAAGTGACTATATAACCATTTTTAATTTCTTGACCACTTTGTGATTCAAAGTACTCTGCATAGTCACCAAAGTTCTGTCCTGATTGAACTTTACCAGCAAAGTTAGCATTACCATTATATGAATTGATAGTAAATTTAACATTTTCAGTTGAGGCTTTACCACTTCCACCCCAGCCACCTACTAGCAAGTGACTACCTGGTGATTTAACTCTGTGACTATTTACTATCATTTGTGCTACACCATCTGGGTTTGTTTCAGAACGTAAGCTGTTTGCTATACCTGTACGAGAACCTTTAACAGTGTTTTCTGCACCACTACCGATAGCCCAACTTCTATCACTGTAAGCAAATGTATTACCTGATGATGCTATAACTGCTGAACGATTACTCATTGCTCCAGAACCAGTAGCACCACCCACGAATCCACCTCTAGTGAAAGTAGGAACCACTTTATAAATTTTATCTATAATTTTAGCGCCATTAGTATAGGCTTCAGATGTAACACCAATGATATGTGCAGTACGGTTATACATTTCAATTGCATTGCCTGTACCATTGCCTATAAGGTTTGCACCTATAATTTTAATATCGTAAACTTTAGCGCCACCTGCTATACCAATGTTATTAGATGAATTCCATATATTTATGTTACTTAGTGTAATTTTTTTAGGTCTATTGACACCACCAAGAACTTTAATATCAGCACTAGCGCTTTTAAATCCACTTACATTTATGTTATTTAATTGAATATTTTCTGCCATAAATTGAACGACAATAGCAGGGTTTCCTGCATCAGCTGTTCCGTTACTAATAGCAGTAAAATTATTCACACTTACGTTCCTATATGCGCTAATGGATAATGCTCTAGTAGTCCAACCTGGATAAACATCCGTTCTGGTTGGATTCATTGCTACACAATTATTTAACACTACATCGTTTGCTGTTTTAGTTTTAACATCTGTAGCAGCTCTATGATGTCCTATATGTCTTAATACATAAGAACGCGTATCTTCATTAGAATGATGACTATTAACAAATATACCTCTAGGTGCAGATGTTGTTCCATGTGCTTTAATTTCTAGCCCTACATGATTTCTAGAAGTGTAGTTTCTATCTAAGAACACATATTGAGAACCATCGTCTACTTCAATTCCATTTGAATTACCGTGATACTGTTTTGGATGGTGTGAAATGTTATTTGTGATTGTTAAATATCTACTGTGGTGAGTGGTGATCCCATCATCACCAAAACCTATCGATTCACAATTATTAATCCTTACAAATTTACTTTCTAAATCTTCTCTTACTCTTACACCGTCACCAGCATCTGAATACGAATCACTAGCATAGGTAATATCAAAACCATGTAGCATTGCATCTATTGATTTTATATTTTCAGCTTGCCCATTTGTTACACCAGCAAATCTAATGCCGCTAGCTAATGAACCACCAGAAACATATCCTTTTTCATAAGGTGTAGGGTATGGATAAGTTATGCCACCACTTGTGTTAGTTTCGCCTTTAAATCTATTTTTGTTATTATCTGTAGTGAAATCTTTTAAATATATATTATGGGCTGTACCATCTAAATCTCTATTAGTAACAACAATTTTATGCCTTTGTGAATCATCGCTAAGTTTTAGTGTCGTTACATCTTTACCTTCACCAGTTAATATTGTATTACTTGGTAATTTAAGTCCATCGACAATATATAAACCTTCAGTCATGTGAACGTGGTGTCCTCCATTACCAAAGGCTTGTTTAAATGCTTCTGTACTATCTTTTTGACCTGTAGGGTCTGCTCCGAAGTCATTTACATTTCTAATTCTTTCAATCTTAGAATTTAATTTATTGTAATTATCTTCAATTGATTTATTTATTGATTCTAAATCATATTTAATTCTTTTAGAAAGTAGTTCGTGATTTGTACCATCTAAAGACGTTCTACTATCTTTAACTTCTTCTACACCGTCACCATTATGACCACTAACTAAGCCCTCAATACGTCCATCTTGATATTGTAATTCATCATGAACATTTGAGAGCTTGTAATCAATCTGTTTAGCATTATGTGCATGTTCTTCTTCAGTCTTATGAAATTCAAAGTTCTTCTCAGATGCTTTAATGTTATCTAAGATACGTTTAAAATTCTCGACTGTTTTATATCTATATTCTTGACCTAATTCAATAGGTAAATCTGTATATAGTCTCATCTATGTTTGCTCCTTATCTTTATTCTAACCAAGTGAACTGACCGTATACCCAAGATTCTTTAGCTGACTCATAATCTTTAAGGTAAGCAACCACTGTTCCATCTGTTTTTACTTTAAAGCTTACTGGAGGTTTTTTTGCAGAACCTACTAAATCAAAGTATTGATGGTCTTTCATAAATCCTTGAGGTAACTGAGCTACTTGAACACCATCTTTAATACCATTTAAGTTAATACGAATAGATTTAATTCTAACTATTGTTTTATGTTCACTATTACCTATTCTTATTTCTCTTATAGTATTGTCATAACCCGAAGTTATTGCTGTTCCTAAGTTCTTAGTATCAGTACTGTATTTTATCCATCCAGTATCACCAGTTACATCTTTAAAAGCACTGTTTAGGAAGGTAATATTATCTTTATTACCTTTAATTGAATTTTGTTGCTCATCAATAAGCTTCTTTTGCTCTGCTATAGTTTTATTAGCATCAGTCACTAATTTATTAACTTCATTTATCTTAGTGTTCATTTCACTTATCTTATCGTTCATATCTGATAAAGCATTATCTGTATTTTCTTGGTCAATACCTTGTACAGCATCTATATGTGTAACTGGATAAAATGTATCTCCATCATTATCCTTTAAATATCTGTGATTAATTTCAGCCATCTATTAACGTCACCCCTACAATATCTGAATAATTTTCAGGCATAGAAAAAGAGGTTCCACCTAATGAACCTCTCTTAATCAGATTATTTACTTGTTTCATTCTTCTAGCTGTCTGTTGTTGTATCTGTATAAAGTCTGCTTTAGCATTACTAAATTCTACTTCAACTGGTTCATTTAAATATGGGTGTGACCTAGTAACACTTACTACTTTGAGTTCAGTATTAAACCCTAAAGGTGTATGAATGAATCTCATGGAATTATTATCTTTGATATCCCAATTACCTAAGTAGTTAGTAGATACCTCTACAGTAGGTTCATCCTGTAACTCTGATTTCAGTTTCTCTAATAATTCTGCTTTATCTAATGCATTATCATCAAAGACTGTAGGAGCTTCTGCATGACCAAACACTTCATAGTTTGGAGATTTATATTCAGCATAAGCATTATATACATCTAAACCTTTAAGTACTGCTGTAAGGTTAAGTACAGTAGATTTCTCAGTACCAACATACATACAAGGTTCAGATTTCTTATAATCTACACCTGTTTTCTTACCTCTGAATACTACTTTAAATGTGTGATTACCTTTCTTCAAACCTTTAGCTATAATTATCTTTTCACTAGTAGCTGTTTTGCTATAACACTCATATCTATCTATTAATTCATCATCTAAATAAACATCAAGTACTCCACCTTTAGACATTTTCTTTAACGTCCATTCGAGAGTCTCATTACCCCATTTACAGTTAAATGTTTTAGTGTAACTAGCACCAACCTTTTCAGTTCTCCAAGTACCATCTTTGATAAAGGTTCCTAAGTAACTTAAATCTGTAGGTTTAATTGGGTTATAGTTTTTAGTTTCTGATTTAGTTTTCTTTTTACCATAACCCTGTATATAAGTTTTAAGTTCTGTAGTTGTAACAGTTGCCTGTACTTCGTCATTATTCAACTTATATATAATAGGTTCCTGAGATAGTTCATAGAAAGTTTGTTCATCATATATACAGATTTTTTTATTATCTGCATAGTAGATATAGCCAAATAGTTCTGCACCTTCTGTAAGGTACTCCATCCCATTTTTATTACCTAACTCATCTACAGCTACACGATTATTAAACTTACCTTTAATCTCATATGTGAATCCTATTTTGTTACCTTTAAAACCGAAATCTAAATATTGTTCTAAGGTCATAGTAGGTTTAGATTCTTCACCTGTTCCGTTTGTATCTTCTTCACTGTTTAGTTCTTCATCTTCTATATCCTTTTGAACATAGTGATTTTGGAATTCCATAAATATATGTTTAGCAGTGACTTCTACACTTACCATTGCACCATCATATTTAATATCAGTAGATTTAATTACATATTTTTGACCTTGGTATATAACTAGCATTTCATTAACTATTGAATCAAAAATATCTCCTGTTTTATTTGTTTTATAGGCAGTGAAAGATATTGACCTCTCATCATTCTTAGAATACTCATACTTGAAAGAACCATAATCAAAATCTGTAATGATTTCTGCTAAAGTTCCTTTTCTATTTGTTAGAATTAATTGATACAATATTTTCACCTACCTATATACAAAATTAAATATAAATTCTATTGTTGTGTTTTCTAAGCTCTTGCCTGTTATTTCTATATCGTTAAATCCTTTATCTAAAGTAATCCAACCCCAATTTGTATCTGCTCCAACTCTTTTATTGTTTATCAGTGGATGCACTCCGTCTATAATAAGTTGTTGGTTCTTCTTAATAGCTTTCTTGTATTCAAACACATCACCAGTAGTATTATTAATTAACTTAAAACCACTGGGAGCATCAACATTAATTTTAATTTGCATTTGATAACCCAACACTGGATTAATTGTATCTGTTGAACCGTTATAGATTTTAAAACTTGATGCTGTGTGTTTGTATTTAACATTGCTATCAGATAAATAACCACCTTCAAATTGCCACTTATCAGCTTTATCTAAACTGAATTGACTAGTGTCTAAAAGTGATTCTGAGTAACCTTTATATACAACAAATTTCATTTCAAACGTACCGTATCTAGTGCCAATATCTTCTATAGCATTCTCAGATGCATAGACAGCGTACTTTTTACCTGGCATATCTGAATGAACAATAAAATAAGGGTCTCTCCTATATATGAGACCCCTTAGTTTTTGCTTTAATAAATTGTAATCTTTAGTATCTTGACCTTTATAGAAGAATCGTAGTATTAAAGGATATGAACCAAATGTAGCAGGACCTAAAAGCCCTACTCCATCTCGTCCTTTCATTTCTTGTGAGTTAACTACTACTTCTACATCTTCTTCATCAAAATCTAAAAATGTTAAGTTTGGAATATCGGTCAACACTTCTTCAAAGGAATCATTAAACATTCTTACTGTTTTTTCCAAAGTTGTTTACCTCCATTATGACATTCCGAAATTAAACTGCTTGCTTCTAGCTTTCTTACCTAAACCATGTGACACATCGTCCGTATCATAACCTTTAGGTTGTTGCTCGATGTTTTGAGTTGATGCTACAAGTTTAGTAAGCAATTCTATTTCTTTATCTTGTTTTTGTACTTGTTGTGCTAACATTTGTAACAGTGGGTTATTATCGTAACCTTTATCATTGCCATAATTATTAGGCATTTGATTAGGATGTTTATTTTTCTTATCTTTAATCTTACTTTGTGCATACGTGATAAGTTTCATCGCATCACTTGCACGACTTGGATCAAGTGGAACAACTACTTCACTATGTCCATCCTCTGCAAGATGATAAGTGCCCGCTTGATTTATAACGCCACCTGTTTTATAAGGTAAACCGTGTCCAATTTGGTTAAGCATTTTCTTAGGTCCATATCTAGCTTTAGCGTATCTCATACCAGCAATTAGGTTGTCCAACGGATTCCAAATATTACCATGTCCAGGTAACTTGTACTGATTAAATGTAGCAGGTTTAACTTGTACTAAACCAGATGCACCAGATGGGTTTTTAGCTTTTGGATTAAATGTAGATTCAGTCTTAGCTTGACTTTGCCATGCTTTGATGTATTTAGCAGTTTGTGGTAATCCAGCCATACCCAATGCTTTCTTAATTGTGCTAGCGTATTTACCACCAGCTTTACCGCCACCATTGTTTTTCTTCAACCAATTTGTAGGGTCTTTAGGTACACCATTCCATCTCATTTCATAGTGTAAGTGAGGACCAGTTGAACTACCTGCGCCTGCTCCTTGTCGAGCAGGGTCACCACCTGATTTACCTAACAAAGTACCAGGTTTAACAGATTTAGTTCCACTAAATTGAAGTTTACTTAAGTGACCATAAATAACATCCATGATACCTGATTTAATCCACATGCTATTACCGAATCCACCGTTCCATCCGGATTTAGCTGTAGCTTTACCAGATACAGTAGAATAAACATTAGTACCATAAGGGTAATTAATATCTAAACCATGATGGGCTCTTGGGAACGGATAACCATTCGCTGCCGCTTCTGCTGCAGTTCTAGCGAAACCGAAGTTGATACCACGTGACAAGTCAATGTAACCACCGTCACCGTCGCCACCTTCCATTTCATCGAACCAACCTGTGATTTTATCTTTCACAAGTTTTTTCAACCCACTATAACCGAACGACATTGTATCTCCCATAGCGCCTTTGACACTAGAGAAATCTACACCAAATTGTTTAAGAACTTTGTCTACTAATTTACCAGGATTGGAAGCATAGTCCATAACATCGCCGATAGCTTTGCCAATTTTATCTTTAGCTGCTTTAAGTCCTTCTTTAGTACTGTTATAGGCTTTACCTGTGTTTTTAACAACCCAGTCCCAACCTCCGCCACCACCGTGACCTGAATTCGTTGGAACATACATATCACCGTGAACTTCGTCACCGTGTTTATGTTTTTTAGCACGTTTTAATAAGTCTGCACCAGTACCAGTTGAAAGGTGTGGCATGATTGATTTAGATTGCATACCACTGTAAACAGCATCTCCACGTCTTAGGTTTACACGTTTATTGTTTCCAACAGGTTTTTCTATTTTCCCACTCTTACGATGAATGATTTCTTTGTGACCTCTTGGACCATTCGCATTACCTAAACCTTTATCATTAACAATAGCCTTAGTTGGTCTAGTTAAACGGCCTTGTGAATCAGTTGAAACATTTGGGTTCGCTCCTGTACCAGTTGATAATGTTTTGACTTTATTTTTAATAAGTTTTTTCTTCATTATCTTATCTGATAACCAGTTAATACCATCAATCATAGCATTGAGTCCAGATATAGCACCATTTGCTACACCTTTACCTAAATCAGTAGCAACTTTCTTGAATCCATCTTTAGCATCAGTGATGAAACCTTTCAGTTTGTTCATCCACTCTACGCCTTTGTTGTACATAGCCTTGAACCCGTTAACTACTCCGTTTTTAGCACCTGTAGCTAAATCAGTGATAGATTTTTTGAGCGCTTTCCACTTACCGGTCACTGCATTTTTTAAACCTTGAGTAATATTTGTTAAAGTTTTTCTTATAGAATTAAAAATTGACTTAGCAGCACTGAACAATGCTCGAATCGTTTTAACAACTGCGTTTCTCAATCCGGACCAAATTGACTTCACTACTTTAGATAAAGTTGAAGTAATTGAGCGCAATACTTTACTCATGGTAGTGAACACAGATTTAGCTGTGTTATATAAAGATTTTGCTAATCCAACAATTGTGTTTTTGATCCAGTTCCAAGTTGCTTTTAGAGCGTTACCTAAAGTCTTTGTGATTTTAGACACAATATCTTTTAATAATTGGAACCTGTTTCGAATTGTGTTATACAACGCTTTTGCAATTCCAACTACTGTATTTTTAATTCCCCGCCAAATTGTACCAATGACTTTAGATAAAGCCGAGAATATTGATTTCACTATTTTAGAGAGTAATTGGAAATTGGCAGATACAATAGTTTTGATACCTTTTACTGGATTGGTAACTAATAACTTGATTAAATTCCAAATATTCCTAGTAAAATTAGCAATGTTTGTAAAAATTGACTTGATAAAATTCCAAATGGAAGTGAAAATTTTCTTCACGATTCCCCAAATAGAACTTAGTATTCCAGAGAATGTACCTCTCACAGAACCTAGAGAACCTTTAACTATCGATTTGATTAGATTCAATCCTAGTTTGAATACACCAAAGATTTTACCTACAAACCAAAGTTGTACTAAGTTCCAAATGAATTGGAAAGCACCAAAGAATATTTGTTTTACGCCTTCCCACATTTTTCTGAAATCACCAGTGAATAATCCTGAGAACACCTTGATTAAGCCCATGATTATATTTAGTCCACCCATGACTACGCCTTTTATAGCCTGCCACGTTGAAACAAAAATATATTTAATTAATTGCCAACCTACTCTGAAAATAGCTTGTATTGCGGGCATTATAAATTGAATAAAGGAAAGGATTCCACCGAACACTGTTTTAAATAATGAACCTATTTGGGATAGTACTGGTTGTATGAAAGTCCACATAACTACAAACCCAGTTTTAATATTGTTTAGAGCTTGCATAAATTGTGGACCGTTTTCTGCCCAGAACTGGCCAAATGTCTTAGCAATTTGTTGGCCAAATTTGCCAATAGCTTGTCCAATCGGGGTCAACACTGTCATGATTCCTGACCAAAGTAATTTAAACCCTTCGACCACACCATGAATTGCACCGTTGACTATATTTCTAAACGTTTCTGATTTTTTGTATGCGATAACAAAGGCTGTAACTAAACCTGTAATAGCTAAGACTGTTAAACCTATTGGTCCGGTTAATGCTGTGAACACTAGTGATAATTTAGGGAACACAGAAGCAAAGGCTTGTGCAAATGTAGATCCAACTTTCATTGCACCAGAAACTTTACCAAATAATCCGAATAAAGTTCCTAACGGTCCAAACAATCCAGCAATCATAAACCCTAATTTACTGAATATGGTTAACATCGGACCAACTGCGACCAGTGTTAGAGCCGACCATTTAACAATACCGCCTAACACTTTTTGAGTAGTACCGCCTAAACCGTTCCACCAACTAAGTACACTCTTAATACCATTGGCAATAGTAGTAAATGCGTTAGCAAGTTTCACACCAGTTTCCTGTGCCCATTTTTGTGCAGCGTCTGAACTAAGTAGCTTTTCAAACTCATGTAATGAACCTTTAGCTTGTTCAAATGTTCCACTTAATAAACCTTCACCGATTTGCCCTATATAGGCTTTAGTATTCTGAACCATACCTTGCCAAGATTTGGAATAAGCTTTGGCCATACCACCTGCGAAGTCATCCATTACGGTTAAGAAGTCTTTTGAAGTAACTTCACCATTGGTAACCATTTCTCTAAACGCATCGTAAGAAACACCAAGGTGTTCTGCCATAGCGTTACTAAAACCTGGCATACCTTCTTCAACCATGTTTAATTCTTGAGTCATAAGTTTGCCTTGACCTTGCACACGGTTAAATATCATTGCCATATCAGCTACTGGTCGGTTAGCACCAACTGCAGCATCACCTACAAGTTTGATGTATTTCTCTAAATCTTTACCTTCTTTAACTCCTGCTGCTAAAGCACCTGCTGCAACGTCAGTACCTTCTGCCATTGTGGTCATACCACCTTTAATAGCGTTGGTAACTTGGTCAGTAATTGAACCTACTTCTTTTGTAGAATAACCTAAACCTTCAAGTTTTGCTTTTGCAGTATCTAAACCAACAAGTCTGTCAAAACCAAGTTTAGCTGTAATACCACCAACTGCAGCACCAGCAACTAAAGCAGGTTTGGTAATCTTGTTACTAAAGGAACGACCCATGTCGCCCATCTTAGTCGATACTGACTTTATAGAGTCACCCATTGAACTAAAAGTATTACCAGCCTTAGTCCAACTTGAACTATCAATTGCTTGGTTTTTCTTAAACAGTTTCATCTCACTAGTAGTTTTGGTGATTTGATGACCCATGTAGTTAATTTCTTCTTTTAACTTAGAAACAGTTTCACTCGCTCTTAAAGCTTGCGTACTATTTTCCCCATGTTGTTCAACCATCTTAGCTTCTTCTCTAGTCGCAGCTTTAAGCTCATTTTTTAAATTGGCTTGAGCCACTTTCAAGTTCTTCAATTGATAGTAGTAACCAGATGCAGACTTTTCAGACCTGTTAAACATTCTTGTTGAATTCAAAGCTTCTGACTTCAAAGTTTTGAAAGATTGTTTAATCTGTCCTACTGTTCTTTCTACACCTAAATCCCTCATGGAGACTTCTATTCGCATACTTCTAATATCTTCTGCCATTTTCTCACCTACCTTTACATAAACGCATCAATCATTGATTCCTTGTGATTTTTCTTCTTAGCTTCTCCATTTAATTCATCGAATACGAAGAAAAAAGGCATGTTCAAAACATTGTTTATATCTTGACCACCTTCTTTAACCATGTCTTGTATAGTTGCTTTTAAATTATTTTTATAATCTGTCCAACTAGAAACAGTGGTTTGCTTCACTTTAGAATCCTCTACTTTTTCATCGACACTCTGACCGCTTGCAACGAATATCACCTGTTCATACAGGTAGACCATCGATTCATTAATCGGCAGACCATCGATTAGTTGAGTCTTAGTAAATTGTTCATCATAGATTCTTACGACAAGGTCAAGTAACTGGTGTATTTCATGTAAACTAGGATTTTTATTTGAAGATGAAAGAAAAGAAACACATTCATATACGAGGGATAGTTTCAAAGAGGGACGAGTGTTGAACGTCTCCCACTTTGAAGGTTCACCCGATGAATTAAATTGAGTAACAAACTCAATACAGTTACTTTTCATCGTCAATCACTCGTTTCATTATTTTTTAGTTTCTGCTTTAGGTAGTTCACCAGTGGAGATAAATTCGATGTTTTCTCTAATAACACGAACAGCATCAGGAGCATGTAATCCGTCCATTAATTCTTCTGTTGTGAATTGGTTGTTATATAAATCACAAATAACTTGCATCATTTCGTCCATTGCTTCCATTTCTGATTTATCTTCTAATTTTTCTAATTTTTTAGTAGCTTTCATCAATTTACTGAATGGAATAAATTTAGGTGTTTGATACTCTTTTGTAACTAGTTCTCCATTTTCGTTAACGTCTTGAATTAATTCGATACTCATTTGTTTTGTTTTAGTTGTCATGTACAATTACCTCTTTTTAATTTATTTTTGTCATAAGAAAAAAGGACCATCACAAAGTGATGACCCTTAACATTTACTATTCTGCTGAAACGTCAGCTGATTCTTCGTTTTCTTTTACTTCTACATTTTCAGGTTCTTTTGGATCTGGCTCAGTTACTGTTACAGTACAAGTAGCTGTTTTATTACCATCTTCAGTAGTAACTGTGATGTCGGCAGTACCAGCTTTAATAGCTGTAACTTTACCATTGTTATCAACTTTTGCTACTTCGCTATCAGACGATTGAAAACTAATATTTTTGTTGGTAGCAGTTGATGGTGAAACAGTTACGTTAAGTGTTTCGTTTGAACCCACTTCTAAATTTGTATTTTCTTTATTTAACTTCACACCTGAAACTACGATAGGTTTTGTTTTGAAACCTGGAACATCTACCTTTTCTGACTCTCCGTTTTCATTAGAAAAGGAAACTTGATAAGTACCAACCGCATATTCAGTATTAGCAACAAGATCGTTTATAGTCACTGTTGCTTTACCATCTTCACCACGCTCACCTGTAGCTATTACTTCGTCATCTTTGTATACTTTTAATGTTTCTACCATTCATTATTTCTCCTTTGTTTTAATTTTGTGAAACCCCTATTCAGCAGTGACTGAAGCTGAATTTTCATCAGTCTCAATCACTACGTTTTGGGGTTGCTTAGGGTGAATCTTCCTGACCTTCGCCATCTTCTCCAGCGTCAGGGTGAGTAACGCCAAATACTTTTTGATAAATAGCATCACGCATCTTAGTTTCGCCTTTTTCGTCACGACCTAAGATCATCGCTTTTTTACCTTCTACACCTGGAATATCAGTTGGCATGAATTCACCAGTTGATTGGTCTTGAGAGAATTCAACACCGTCTTCCTTAGTTTGTCCTTCAACTTCTGGGAATGTAAACATACCTTTTGGTAAACCCACATATTCAACTGCTCCAGATTCCATTGTTTTTTCAAAAATTACTGAAACGTATGGTGGAGTATCGTCCCCAACATAAACAGCTCCATCTTCATCTTCTGTTAAACCGAATAATTTAACTCGGTCAGATAATGGTAAATGGTGGAACGTTGATTCTAATTCGATTGTCCCGTTTGATACTGCCATTTCTGCTACAGTGTTATCACCATATGCTTTTTCAATTGATTGTTCTTTTGATACTGATACTTCTTGTAAATACTCGATAGCTTCTACGTCTTTAACATCTTCGCCTTCTACTTTGTATTTAAAACCTTTTAAACCAGTAAATGAGTTATATTGTTTAGCCATTATAAATACCCCTTGTTTATATATTTTTTGCCCCTAAATTGTTTTGATGCTTGATAAAGATTGAAGTCAGGGTAATAATCTGGTTTGAAAGAATTAAATTCTCCAAATCCAAACTGTTCCCACATGATTTTTGAAACACGTAAAATAAGCTCCCTACATAGTAAGGAGCCGTTTACTTGGTTATTCTTTTGTTTTATGAACAAATCTATTTGTAAAAGATAGTCGTAAGTTAGTGGGTTATCGTCTGCAAAATCTGCTGCCGTAGGGCTAAACACTTCATCGATTACTATTACATTATTCGAAATATCATTAGCGTTTCGATGAATAAAAAATTCAATATCCCCATTTTTAAAGTGTTTTGAAATGATAGGATCATCTAACAATGTGTTGTGTATTTCTAAGAACAAATCTCTCATTGTTTATCCATTTCCCTTTTAACAATGTCAAAATATTGGTCACTGTAATAACTCAAGACAGTGTTAATAGTTCCCGCACCTTTTGGTTTGAAAAATGTACCATCTCTAAGATAATGACCATGTTCGTTTACATATGCTAAAGTTTGATGTTCTCCTCGCCAATAAAGATTGGCTATCATTTCTTGTCCTACTTTGTTAGGATCTCTTAAATCTGTACCTACAACTAATTTCCCTGTATCTCTATAACGATACAAACTTGTAGCGACTTTGTTTCTTATAAAATTCCCACCAGCTTTAATTGCTCTTTTCTCCGCTTTATCCATGTTTCTTCTATTGTATTTACGGTATATATCTTTTTCGATTAATTCTAAACCTTCTATTTTTACGCCGATATTTCAGAACCTACTATCTTAATAGTGTTCTCCTCTTTGGGAGCAACATTTTTAATGTTGAATTCAATCCCTTGATACATACCGGTTTCAATAGTGAAAGTTTGTTTAACCTTTGGAATAAACTCTGGATAAACATTACGGATAATAAGCGTTACACTAATAGTTGAAGTTTCTAAACTATTTAGTTCAATATCTTTACTAGACGGTTCATAAATTTCTCCCCATGATTTAAAAACTTCTACTTTTCCACCCATACCTGGATAAGGGCTGTTATTTTCAGATGAGTGAAATGTTACAAAATCTTGCATCGCATCAACTCTCATATGGATAAGCCCCTCTCAATTTTTGTATGGTTCCAAGCACACCATCGGGAACTGATTTATAATTAATGTCCGAATATGCGTACCTGTTTTGGAAATAGTGGGAAGTTAGTAAGAATACACCGCGTTCAAAAATCTTATTATCTTTGAAAAAATCTTCATCTCTTGTTTCATCATCAGGGTAGACAGAATCTTTTATTTCAGATTCTGCCCACTCCCTATACATTTCTATCAATGGATCTTCCATTGAGTGAGTAACGTGCATGTGCATCTTTAATTTATCGAGATTCATACACCATCACCCCTATTCAGCAGAAACAACAGCCGATTTACTATTAGCTGTTATTTCTACCTTTTGGGGTTTTTTAGGGTGTGTCTTCTCCTGCTGCATCCTCACCAAACGATACGAAGAAACCAGCATTGTCATCAGCTTTCTTAACGTCGAAACGGAAAGCTCCCATTAAATAACGACCGTAAATGTTATGTTGGTTCCAAGATAATGAAACGTCAGCACGGTCTGCGAAGAATACTCCTCGTTTAACATCTCCAATAAATGCTTTTGCTTCTCCTTGTTCCCCTAATAAATCATCACGTACTACTGTTAGGTTCATTCCTAAAATTTTGTTTCCAGCAGTGTTAATGATTGAGTCGTTTAATAAATAACGATCATTAGCATCTTTTAAAGTGTCTAGTTTTTGGTAGAACGATTGAGTACAAATGATTTGGCGGTCATAAGCTGGATCCAAACTAACATTAATTAATTTCTTAAGATCATCTACACCTGAGATAGTTTCAGCTGGGAATGATTTCAATACAGTTCCAATTTTTTCGTTTAAAGTGTTGATTTTTTGTTCTTGAATATTAGTTGAAACTAATTGGATCAAGTTATCAGCACTATCTGCAATTGCTTCTTCAGATAAAGGAATAGCACCACGATATGTTTGTACTTTCCAGTCGATTTCTTCGAACTCTGGAGCAGCAAGTTCAGGGTTTTCTTTTAGTTCTTCAACAGTGTTGAATTTAGCTGTAGCACGTAAAACGATAGGATGTTTACCAGATGGGTTTTTAACTGCTGTTTTATTTACCAATGTTGATAAATCTTGAACAGTTTTAATCTCATGTTCTGCAATATATGAGATTGCTTCTGGAATAATAACGCCAACATCATCAGAAATAACGTTGTCACGTCTTTCACCTTGAGTTTTAATGTAATTAGCCAAACCTCGTACTTGTTCTTCTTTTTTATTATCTACTGCTGTTTGAATTTCAGGTTTAAATGTTCCCATTCTCGTTTCTCCCTTTTGTTCTTGTGATTTAAATTCAGGGTCATCTCCTTTCGGTTCATCCCCTTCATCTTCTTTGTCTTTCAATCCCACTTCTTCTTCTACTTTTGTAATACGTTCATCTAATTTTTTAATTTCTTCCATTGCCTTTTTTGCTTCATCTGGCTTTTCTTCTTCAATTGCTTTATCAGCAATTTCTACTTGTTCAGCACGTAATGAACGTAACTCTTTAACGTCTTCCATCTTGAAACCTCCCAATTTTTTGCATAAAAAATAGACCTACTTCAATTTGAGTAAGCCTAATTGCAATTTAAGTAATTCACTTTGTTTTCTTTGTTCTTCTTGCTCTTGTTCACGTTGACGAATTTCTTCTTGTTCCTTTTTCTTAACTTTTTCAATGCTTCTCAAAGCAGGGGCAACATCCGTATCGTTGTACGCCGGATAAGTCACGACTGATACGTCAAATAGACTTCTGATTCTGTTTAATGTTCGTTTAAACAAACCGTCATCTCGTCTTTCAACTGTGTCACCGTCTTCATCAAGAACAAAACCGAAACTACATTGGTTAATATTTCCAAGACGAATATTTTCATACAAATCACGACTATATGAAGTGTCTGGTAATCGGCAACGGAAATATAAACCTTCATCGTCAACTTTAAGACTTAATGTTTCAGACGTTGTTCGACCTAATACTTTACTTGGATCATGGTCAATCAAACATCTAACATCTGATAAATCTGCATCTTCTAAAGCTTGTGGGCTTATAGTCTCAACAAACCCACCTAAGTCGTTTGACAATGTGTTAAATCGTAAAGCATAGCCTTCGACAATCATCTTTTCATTATCAACGGCTTTGATTGTTTCAGTAGAACGAAGTTCTATGTTATTCACTAATATCACCACCCTTCAATGTATCACTTGGTAATTCTTCATTATCAGGGTTTGGAGCTTGATTGTTCGTTGATGTTTGTCGTAATTGATAATCATCAGCAACATTTGCACTGATATGGTTAAGGTCAAAGCGTGGTATAGCACCAACATCGTCTGGATATGGCTCTCTGCCAATTTCATAACGATATTCGTCGTGCGTAATAGCGCCTTTTTCTAACTGTGTGTTAAGTGTTTCAATAAACGCATCCCAATCAATCTTACGGAACGAACTACTATCGAATTTAAATTCTTTATTATAGTTATCCTTCGTTGAAATCAATTTATAATCCAATTCCGCTTCCCATGTCTTCATATAACCACCTAAACAGTTAGTTAAGTAATCATTGTTCACATCTTTCAATGAAGTATTGGACAATTCAACACCGAACTTGGACAAAGGTATTTGAAAGGCTTTTGCAATCGCTCTTGTAGGTGTTTGATTCTTGTTGATAACCTCTAACAACGAGCTATCAATTTCCAATTGCTCGTAATCAAGGGTTGAATCAAGCACAAGCACTTTACCAGCGTTATCTTCGCCTGCGTTAGCCTTTACAAATTCATCACGTAACTTGTTTCTTGCTTCTTGGTTAAGTTTTCCATCTTTAACTTTAAGTAACCCTGAGTTTTGACCACCATTGGCAAAGAATTTAGTAAAGAAGTTCTTAGTAAACCTTTGTGTGTCCATATCATCTTCAATAGCATCTAATACACGTAATGCACTGATACCATCTAAAGTGAAAGGTTTAATATCAATGATATCTTTATATTCCACATCAATAGATTGATTATCTTGAGATACTTCATAGTAATATTGACCTTTTCTATCCGTTTTCAATTGAACTCGGCTAGTAGCTAAATGAGTAAGTTCACTTGCTTGTCCAGCTTTACGTTCAATATGAATATAACCATGACCAGTGAGTAATGCGTTCATCATCACTACGTATTTCAACATATAACCATTCATATAAGAATTAGGAGTTTTGTTCAACATCATTTCCAACCTGTCTTTATCCTTATACACTCCATTTTCTTTTACTCTTATATCGAGCTTTGCAATATCTCGACTAAGTAATGTAACAGCAGTCCACAAGTCGCTATTTCTCAGCGCTTTATACTCGTTGTAACCCAATAATGATATCGGTATCGATTGATTTGGAAAAGCGCTTAGCAAAGCGTCGTCAGACTGCGATGGTTCGACTTTTGCCCTTGTATCGTAAAAAATTCCCATTAGTTTTAAACACCCCCTTTAAAGTTTTGACTCATCACTCCGGTGGTTGTTGGGATTTCTCACCTACAAGGATTAGAGCAATTAATATTAGTGTTGCACCGGAAACAATCAAACCTGTGACCAAACCCCATTGTATGTAACAGGCTGTGTTGACAATTATCAAACCCAATAAAAAAAGCAACGGTATCAAATTATTGATAATCGCTACTCCTAAGAGTTTTAATTTATTTAAAGTGTTCATTACTTCACTCCTAAAATCCGAAATCATCGGATAGAATATAATCTTGTAAATCTGATTCAAATTCATAACCCATAGCTTGACTATAACCAGTAATTAAACTTACAAGTGCGTCAATTTTATGTCTATTCGCTCTCTTGTCTAATATCATCATGTTATTATTATCTGTTTTAGTAATTGCATTACCTATAGCAAGATTTAAGTTAGGATTGTTATTATGTTTAATACGTTTCTCAAACACATCTAATCTAAATTGTTTCAACACTGGACCCAGTGCTTTATAATTCTGAGCAACTTCTATCAAAGGGTGTCCAGTTTCTTTTTCCATCTTAGTTACAAAATAACTTGATTCCCAAGGGTCGTAACAAATGGCTTTGACATTTAACTCGTTATCATCTATAAAATCAATCAACCAATTAACTACCTGCTCTGGATCAATGATTCCCGAACTTGCGCTTGTTAATGTCGCCATATGAGTATTAACTAACTTCTCATAATCTATTTTGTCCCGTTTAGATTTCTCATATATTGAGTTCTTAAATCCAACAAACACGTGTGAATCGACAAAATACTTTTTATCATCTAAAGGATAGATAAAGGATAAAGCTGTTAAGTCCTCGCTGCGTGATAAGTCGACACCTATATAAACGTCTCGACCTTTTATGTTAAATTCTTCACTTGTATAACCTTCTTGCCAATCATTCATTCTGATGTAAGTGTCTTTACTAGCTTGTCTCCACAGGTTCATGTTCTTAACCAAGATACTGTTCAAATCATTCTTATCAATACCTTCTTGAACATCGTCTTGTATATTTTCTCTTAAAACTTCTGCTATGCTTTCAACTTCCAGTAAAGGATTTGATTTTATCCAAGTAGAAGAATTGTGAATTTCTTCTTCTGAATCTTGTTCAGCGCAATAAACAAAATAATTATCGTTTTTAATTTCTTTGTTCAGTAAACGTGTTATATATAAATATTCTTCATACATAGGTACGTTTAGATCTTCACCTGCTGTGGATATAATTATTAACAATGGAGATTTCAATAATACTTGCCCTCTATTAATCGATTGCAACATATCATTTGATTTAGCAATATGATACTCGTCAATAATACCTAAAGAATACTGTTCACCCTCTTGACTTCCTGCATCAGCGGAGGTAGCTCTTATTTCAGAACCATCAAGTAGATTATTAATGATCTTTCTACTGTCAGTTATCTTAGTGTTGTTTTTAGTGTATTGTGACCTAGAGTTAAGAGCTTCTAGCTGTGATTTAACCATCTTGTAAGCAATAGATGCTTGGTCTCTGTTATTGGCAGTCAAACCGATTAATCTTTCTGCTCTAGGTTCTTCACCGTACAATAATTCATATAATGCGAGACCAGCAATAGTTAAAGTCTTACCGTTCTTACGTGCCATCGACACATAAGCCTTTGTAAAACGTCTGTTACCCTCAGAGTCTCTCCAACCCATCAAAGAACCAACAATAAAGGTTTGATATCCTGCTAGTTTCAACAATTGTCTACTCTTTGGATCAGGTAACTCACTGAAGAAATCAATTACACTGTTTGCTCTTTTATAATCAAAGTGATAATTCAACAAAGGGTTCTTAACATCATCTAAATGTCGTTGGCAACTCTGAATGTTTTTATTACTAGCCATTATTTCACCGTTGACCACTGCTTGTGCGTATTCTGTTGTATAATCTCTTTCGTAATCTATCATTTGGCAAATCTAGCCATTGGGTCGGCTTCTTCTTTCTTATTTTCAGTAGGTGTGAAGATTTTCATACGTGAATCAATAGTTAAACCTAACTTTGGAGCAATGGAATTAATAATATTGAAAGAATCGACCTTTACTCTATGCCATGGATTGACTTTAGAACCTCTTTCAGTAAAAGTAACCGTTTCTCCACTTGCTAATTCAACTGTTGCACGTTGGTAATCAGAATACGCTTGACAATATGCAGAAACCAATGCTAAATCCAAACTAGCGATGGGTAGTTCTTGTAACAGAGGGATTATTCTGTTATACTCCTTCTTAGCGGTACCATCTAACCAATCTGGAGGATTTACTTCCAATGGTTGCAACTCTTGCATGGATTTTTCCGCAGTTTTCTTATCTTCTTGCTGTTTAACAGTGAGGTTCCCTTTATTCTCTGCTAGTAATAAAAACATTCAGAGTTGCCAACGACATTTAGATGATGTTAAGAACCCTTTGT
>RWZF01000021.1_pt1 | contig 35372 bp, 26 predicted proteins | sample 2187671 | NCBI WGS metagenome assembly RWZF01 (sample SAMN10531868, study PRJNA481165) | viral metagenome | isolation source: viral particles purified by filtration and ultracentrifugation from about... | host: Nasonia longicornis 2.1 | place: USA:Tennessee | collected 2011-04-01
ATATTTGTCAAATAATAAATAATTATTTGTTCTCTTTAAATTTATCGTTCATTTCTTTTACAATGGATTCAATAAGGAGGTCTATCTCCTTTTCAGAAATCCTTATCTTCTTCTCACTCATAACCTTGACCAGTTCCAATTTCGCTACATTTAACTTTTCTTCACCATTTAAGTGATGATACATTTGTTCTACTGCATTAACAACAGTACGAACTATTTCTTTGTTAGATTCTAGTTTGGCTAGAACCCCTTTCTCTTTCAAGAAAACAGTAACTCTTTGTGTAACCCATCCTATTAATCCTACAATGACAACCATTAAAAAGTTAATAAGCTCTGCTTGTATGGCTTCCATTAATTCCACTTCCTGTCTTTAAATATTAATTCGCATTTCCTTTAAATTGCTCTAATTTGATGTTTAACTCATTTATTTTTTGTTGAAGTTGTTTATTTTCTATAGTAAGATTAATGTTTACAGCTTGTAGCTGTCGTATCTCTTCTCGTAAGCTATCAATCTCATCTTTTTGATCTAACATCATTTGACGAAGTTCCGCGATAAGTTGATATTGGTCTTTGGAAAGTTGCATTCTGTCACTGATTGCTAATTCCTTTCTATTATTGTTCCTTGTGACAAGAAAGGTAATAATAGAACCTAGAAGAGTTCCGATAGCTGTTATCCAAGCTGTATCAAACAATAATGATAACAATTCCATCTCTACTTCCTCCTAACTAATCTAGCAACCCCTTTTCACCAATAATCCCTTTTCTCTTTGTTGTGTATTATTTTTTTATCCCAAACAGTTTAGAAAGCTGTTCTATCAAGTAATCAATTACTTTTGTCCAGAATTTAAACTGTTCGTCTTCATCTGTGTATTCGAAATTATTTAATTGCTCGTATATGGATAAGATATGTTGACCATAATTATCGTTCATCGCCCATCGCATATTTAAATCTTCCCAGTGAGGAGCGATACCCCGAGTTACATATTTAAATCTTGGGTCTAATAGCGCTTCACCATCAGGGATATCTTCTTTACTTGCGTAAGCAAATAAGTGTTGAATTTGTGCTGTAACGCCATCTTCAATTGTCTCAAACGCATTGCCTTTCAGTCCTATTTGGGTCACTCCTAGACCGCAATAGTTATGCTGGTCATATGTGACTGCCGTTCCTCCATCAAACTTGAACCATCCTGTTTCAATTATTGATTGACAAAAAGCAATATCACCGCGAACACCATATTTATCACCGACGCTTATAAATGCTTTTGCAATTTCATCTATATCTTTTGCATAAGGGTTTTTAACTTTTACAAATTCCGCCATTTTGCTTGCTTTGACAAATGATTTACCTATGATGCTGTGGTGACCGCTATGATCCTCTCTATTCCCATTCTTATCGTCTTCTTTTTCTGAACCGCTATCTTTATTTATTTCCTCTTTTTCTTGCGGTTTTTGCTCTTTATTTTCACCGTCCTTTCCTGTATCATTTTGCTTTGGGGTATCAGAATCCTTTATTGTTAACTTTTGACCAATTGAAATCACATCTGATTTTAATCCATTATCTTTTTTAATAGCATCAACTTTTACACCGTACTTTTGAGAAATACTCCATAATGTTTCACCTTTTTTTACAGTGTGAGTGACACTAGGTTGCTTTGGGGTGTAAACTACCTTACCGTTACTATCAAATACTTTATAGCCATCTTTTACCTTTTGATTAGCTAAAGCTTTAGCATTGACTAAATCGGAAAACGCCCCTGCTTGGGTTTTTTCATCCTTCCAAGTTTTACGCACTCTGTACAACTCTTTCTTTTGGATAGGAGTTGATGTTGAAGTTACTGGGTATACCTGCTTACCATTCTTATCAAATACTTTATATCCAGATTTGGATTTTGCTAAATCAATCGCATTTTGCTTATCTGCAAATGCACCAATTTGAGACTTATCATCTGCCCAAGTTTTACGTACACGATAAAGATTTGTTGTGGTTGGGTTGGATGGTTTACTAGGCGATGTAACCGCTTTCTTTTTTAAACCTAGAAATTCTGCCACGCCATCAGCAATCGCTATTCCAGCCTTCTCTAAAACCTTGCCATCTCTAAGCTTCTTAATATCAATAGTAGAGTCCATATATCCACCTTCTGTTAAGATGGCTGTCATCTTAGACTCTCTGAGCATATGAAGGTCTTTTTTCTTTGTTCCACGATCTCTTAGTCCATATGCTTTTACTAACCTGCCTTGAACAATTTTTGCCAACTTTTCTGCATCCGCCCACTTGCCTAAGTAAGTGTATGTCTCCGTTCCAGTCCATGTACCCCACTTACCAGTATTAGCATTGTGGTGAATAGAAACAAGGACATTGGCTCCTAGTTTATTAGCCTTGTTAGTCCTAGCGGTTAATGATACATCCGTTTTCCCAGTAGGATCGTCCGTTCTATAAACTTTTACTCCTGCATAGGTGTTTAACTGTTTAATTGCCGACAACGTAACTTTATTGTTAAAAGTCCATTCTCTCTCACCATCAGGAGTTCTCTTACCTGCTGTATTAATTCCATGACCTGCATCAAACACTACGATTTTGTCTGCCATTAAAAATCATTTCCTTTCTAAATTTTAATGATATTAAAGAAGAAAGTTTAAGCGATTGCTTAAACTTCTCCATTCATGATCATTTCAACTAATTTTTGCTTAGATATGTTTTCGATTTCAGGGAAATTAATTAAATCTTCAAATTCATCTTTACTAAATTCAACATACCCGTTAATAGTAATCGATTGATTATTCATTCTTGCCGTAAAGAAAACGTCTATTCTCGTAATAATTCCATCTGTTCTACGAGGGTTAACACTAGTAATCTCCATATTCATTATTATTCCACCTCCTTAGCGTCATCTAATCCGAAGGCTTCATACAATACTGCAACTGCATAGGCGTCATTTTCTTTAAAGTCAACCTCTTCTTTTTCGACAACATCTTTTATGATAGCTTTTACTGCCAACAACCATTTTTGTGAATCTCCACTATCAATAACAACTTCTTGTTTCATAAAATCTTTTAATTCTTTTAATAGATTTTCTTCATCCTCTTTTAATTCTTCTCTTAGTTGTTTTTCATTCTCGCTTGCTACATTTAATTTCTCACCCAAGACTCTGCTTAAGTTAGTTCTGTGAATGCTCTTTAACCCCTTTACAGATAACCCATCTAAAAAGTTAATCACTCGTGCTACATCCTTTAATTCAATCTTCAATTCCATTTATACAACCTCCAATAATTCTTCCAAATGTTTTATTCTTTGATCTTGCATATTTAATCTTTGCTCTAATAGCTGATTCTTCATTTTTAGAAAATTTAAATCTTTTTCAGTATTTACTTTCAGATCCCTAACTACAGGAATTAATTGTGTCCATAATCTATCGTACTCCAAACCTTCTACTTCACTGTTTGCTCCGTATGATACAAATTCTCCTAAGCCGACTGCTAAAACGTCTTCTGCAATTAGCCCGTAATGTCGTCTTAGCCCAGCAGATGTGCCACCATTTTCTCTTTTCTCAGTCCTATCTATCCATGACTTAGGGTTTAGTTGCAATATTCTTTCAGAGTACCCTTCTGTTTTAACGGTTTTTACTTCGTCTTTATATTTTAGTGCTGATGTTGATCTACCTAATGTTCCATAATCAGTGACATGCATATTTGGCGCACCAGAATACGTTCTGTTATAGATATCAACTGAGAATATTTGAGGACCAGTCGAGTCCGATCTTAAAGTTATTGAAGCTCCACCAGTTCCGTAGTATGTTCCACCATTGGCATAGAAATTGCTTGCTCTTACATCTCTATACGTTGTATTGCCTCCATTATAAAATGAGTTACTTGTTACTCTTAACTCGTTGCTACCTGTACCAATGTAAAAGTTTGCCGTTGGTTCTGTAGTTCTTAAGCTGTTTGCAAGAATATCTCTTACTCGGAGGTCCCTGTATGAGATTGCTCCTCCGTTGTTATATCCTCTTTTATCAGTTATTCTCACTTCGCCATCTACACCTAGGTACATGTTTGTTGAACTTGTTACAACACCATCGGTTATAACTCTGTCCCCACTATTTAATGTTCCTCCACCTGATCCGTTTATGTAAGCGTTACCATTGGGAGTTCTAAATTCAGAAGCTTTGATAGGCATGTATCTTATTGGTGACTTTGAGAACTCTTTATCTGTTATTCTTACCTCACCATTTCTTGTACCACTACAACCAATATACATGTTGGTATACGGCTCTCTTTGAGCGATTCCATCAGCTCTTAAATTGTTACCCATTACCTCAACGATATCACTGGCATCTAAAACGATTTTGCTGTTTTCTGCGTTAAGTGCAACTGGACCATTAAATGAATACAGTGTCAGTCCCCTTGCATTACCATATTTATAAGAGAAAAATTCTATTGTTCCAGAAGACACTCCTCCACCAGAACCATCGGCATATGTTGATATTCCAAAGTCAGTAAAATACAGTGACCAGTCTTTCGTTTCGTTTCTTGCTCTAAGATATCCATTTTCAAACATCATTCTTACATCACTTGTCGTTGTTGCACCATTCCAAGTCCTAGTATATTTACCTCTAGATTCAAAATATGGTCCATCAATTAATGTGTAGGCTGTTGATGATCCACCTCTGATTTTAATTTTAGCTGAATCGATCTCTCCTGCTAATAATTTAGAAACTGATAGGCTGGCAATCTTTGCATCAGTTATGGTAGCATTTGCAATTTTTGCGTTAGTAACTGCTAGATTAGCAATTTTTGCGTTATCTACAGCTAATGCTCCTATTTTTGCGTTAGTAACTGCTAGATTAGCAATCTCCGCTGTTCCCACAGCCAAGTTTGCAATTTTGGCACTTGTCACAGCTAAGTTAGCTATTGATGCCGTGCCTATGATACCGCTATCAATCAGAGTTTGACCTGTCAGATGGATTTTATTCCCTGATATCCGAACTCCTTCCGAAGATAGATTTATAGAGGCGAGAACATTATCTACTCCCACTTGTTCCTCAAGTGTAGGGGACCAGTCAACTATCTTAACATTACCTTTTACAAGTTTAATCCATTCGATTTTGGCTGTCTTTACACCAGTAGAGGGAACATTGTACACATAGGCTCTCTTTGTGGTTGTTGCATTTATTGTTGATGGTGTTTTAAAAGTAGCAATATGCAATCCCAGTTCTGAATCATATTTAAACGAAGCTACTTTTGTTGATGAGCCATTAGCCCACATTCCAAAAGCTTGCCCCGAATTTATCTCACCTTTTATCGCAACACTATAATATGTATTAGTCTCCCAGTCCTCCGACATGTAGTAGCCATAAACTTGATATGAAGTTGAGCTTCTCGCTATATTTGAATTTAAAATTATATTACTACCGCCAATCTGCAAGCTGTTCAGCCCTTGAGTAACTGCCAAATCGATTTGGCTAGGCATCACTGTCAGTGTTGACTCTGCCGTAGATAATCTCCCCTCTATGCTGTTTATTTCTGTAGACTTTAACTCGATTTGGTTTGATAATGTTGTTATACTAGATTCAGCACTCGCTATTCGTCCTACATTTCCTTCTGCTATTGTTGAAACTTTCGGCATAGCAATAAACAGGTTTGTGTTTATTCCATCGTTTTCATAATTAAGTATTCTTATCCTTACCCTCTTTAAATTAGGCTTCATTATCATGTTTCTTGTTACGCCTGTGCCTAAATTTTTCATAGACGTTGGTGGTGTACCCGAAGGCATAAGAAAGCCTGTTAGTTTTTGCCATGTAGTTGTTGCATTGTTGCCCCCAGACTGAAAATAACTATTTGTTGTTTCCGAATAAATACCACCATTCCCAATGTTTACATTTATAAACTCAACATTATTAACGTCGTCTTTAGAATCACTTCCATGTACACCAAAATAAAACCTACCTCTCTTGGCTGATTTTCTTACCCATATGGTTATCTCATAAGCTTTGCTCGGGTCTACGTCAAACCAGTCGGAGTAGATCGTTGCATTAGATGAAGACGTATTTCTTATAACCCCTGTTTGAACCCCTTCGAAGTCTTCAATTGCATAGTTACTGTTCCACCCTATCGCACTCCCTGTTTTAGCAGGATTTTTAACAAGGTTTATAGAGTTGATCAAATCTGTTTCCAACTTAGAAACGCTCTGTTCGATCTTTCCTGACTCAATCTTTAATGTTGACAGGTCATTCTTAGCAGTAGTCATGTCGCCTGTAAGCGAATTGATACTAGTTTCTGTACTAGAAACTCTTCCAGTAATACCACCGATAGTTGTGTCTAACTGAGACATTTTATTTGTATAAATTGTTGTATCTAATTTCTTGCCAAGAGAAGTATCAATTTGAGATTTAGTATATACTTCTGACCGCTCCACTCTTGCAGATATTGCTTCTGCTTGAATTTCTAATGTTGCCTCTGTTGTGGAAACCCTGTCTCTTACAGAAGATATTTCTGCTTCTGTATCTTCTGGTGCAGGAGTCCAGTCGGTTATTTTATTCCCTTTACCTAATTGAACTCTTACTTCCTCTTTTTTTCGTCCGTTTAAAAAATTGTTCCTAAAAACAATTCTGATATACTTCACTTGTGGAGTCATATTAGCTATTTTAAAAGAGTATTCTGGGACCATATTACTAGTTGGTATATAGTCTTTATTGGAATCATAATAGAATAGCTGACTAATGCTATGACTACAAATAAATCCCTCTCCTGTGTTGACTGAGATAAAACCGCTTGTTAACGACCCTTTTTCAGAACTTTCTTGACCATTAGCCCATGCTAAAAGAGTATCCTCCTTGGCATCCTTTATAACAAAATAGTTCCTACCAACAATACTTAGAGCTTCAAATTCCTCTTTTGTTACTGTCAGCTCTAATCCTGATGCAAGAAGACTTATCTGAGTAGAATTGGACTCAATGTTATTGACTAACCCTTCTTTATCTTTAGTATAAGTTAAGCTGTCTAGTTTTCCTTCTATCTTTTCTGCATGTTGTGACAAGGTAGATGTGTGACTAGTTACAGTTCCATCTATCTTCTCAACACTGGTTATTGTAGTTCTAACCAATCCCTCTACTTCATTTACGTCCCTTGTCAAATTAGATATTTTGCCATCTTGCTCACTTAATAATCTATCTGTTTCATCTACTCTATTCTTCAAGCCATCTGCCGTATCTTTCAATCCGTTGATTGATGAATTTACATCCCCTATTCTAGTGTTTAAATCTGTCATCAATCTTGATTCTACTTCTTCAATTTGCTCCAATGTATATTGAATTTGTTGAATAGGACCACGATTAATCATATCTACTGTGTTTTGAGCGAGTTTATCTGCAATATCCAAATTATCCTGTAGGTGCTCCGCTAGGATTTCTCCAAAAAGGATATCATTAGAGAGGATAGGTTCAGTAGAAGCTGTAGCTTGATCGGAGTAACTTCCTGCAATCTTATGAGTGTTTACTGCACGAACTCTAAAATACCATGTTTGACCTCGTTTAGCCTTATGAGCATATCCATCACTCTTACCTGCCCATACTAATGTTTCCTCACTAGGTAGGAAATTGATTTCTTGAGAAGCATGAACTTCATAGTGAGATATAGATATCGTTGCATTAAAATCCCAAGACAGTTGAATAGTTTCAAACAATCCTTCTGCAACTAATCCTGTTACCTTGTTAGGAATCTTATTTTCAACTTTATCATCTGTTACGATTCCACCAGTTTGTTCTAATATCTCATCAACAGTATATCCACCTAAAGTAGATGTTTCATCAATAATTAAGCCTCTTGCATACAAAATTCCGTCTGCATCTGCATAGAACACATCTTCATATCTGTCAGAATCGAACTTCCTCTGAATTTTTATTCCGTCCGTTGCATTAACAAATGTTTTAATCTTCTCATCTAGTCTTGTGATAGTTAGCCCATCATTATCGAATCTTAACTTACCTGAATCGTTCTCTATATATAAATGTTCACCCAAGATCATTCTACCGATGATTCTTTCAGCTATGACACCAGTTGGCTTGATGGCTGTCTTCCATGTATCTCCACCATCCTCAGATAGAGCAATGACTCCACTTTGCATAATGATTACTTCATTTGGGAATGTAGGATTTGTAATGATTATTCCACGATTACCAACCTCTACAGAGTTGTTCACGCCAGCGATAATTTTATTCTTTGTGGCATCCCATTCTGAGTTGATTAGTTTCGTGATATCTTTTTCAATCCCATTTACTTTATCCCACTTGTGCTTGCTAGTTTCTAAGAGAGTCGTTGAGCTAGAACTCTTATAGATAATTTCTATTAATCTTTCAGTGTCGTCTAATAAATCTTTTGTATTTGCAATTACGACATTAGCTTCTCCATCTTCAAGATTATAATTAATCTCAATTATTGTAGCCATATATTCAATATTCATTTGAGGGTATTTTACTTTGACTAAATCACCAATAACTAATTTATCCCAGTAATATTGCTCTTCTACAATGTTAAGTAGGTTATCCATATCTACGTCAATTACAACTTTTGGCTGTCTTAATTTTTCAAATTCCTTGACAGCACCTTCAAATAAATCTTGGGCTGTAGTATACCTATCATCTCGCCAAACTCTTTCATTCATGCTGTATAAATTTAATTCGTCTAAAAGCTCTTGATTAAATCCAGAATCAATTGAAATCTGTTCTTGTAAGTCTTCTACTCTCTTATTTAACGTTTTAATGTCTTCATTTATGGAATCAACTTTTGATTGCTGTGTAACAATTTCGGCTTCTTTATCTACTTTTTCTTCTTTTCTTTTTTCAATTGCTACATTATCTTCTACAGATTTTGCAATATCGAGTAGAGATAGAATATTATCCAGTTCATTATTTAACTCTGTTAGTTTAGTTTCTTCCGTTGCGCGCTCATTTTCCTTATCCGATAAATCGCTTTGTAATTGAATTATTGTTTCCGCATGCTGTTCTACAGATTTCTCATGATTCGTCAAAGCTATACATAAGTCATCAGACATAAAATGAGATGACTTAATTACTTTTCCATTTTTATCCATTTCAAACGGATACATAAAGTAAGAATAATCTTCTATATATCCTTGACCTGTCGGGTTTACGGAATGAATAGAGAGTCCATCTCCCCCTTCAACATACATTCTTGTAACCATTTCATCAGAGGTTCTTTCTCTTCTAATTGACTTGAGAAGCCTTCCGTAATTGATAGTCATCCCTTTAAATTTACCAATTCGCTCAGGATCTTTCAGAGAGAGTGTTTTATTTATAGTATCCCAGATCAATATTCCACCAAATGTTTCGCCTATTTGGTTGATTATATCTAAAACACTTGAGTCGTTTATATCAAATGCTCTAGCCATGTCATTAAATATCTGATCGACTTCACCGACTTTCCATGGCGTTCTTTCAAGTGCTTTTTTCATTGAATTTGTTGCATTCATTGGATCATCTATAACGAATGAAGAAATAACTCTTCCTCTTAGCTCATATCCTAATGACATTGCTTTTACAGTGAACAAATCATCATTGTCACTGTCTTCTGATATGTCTTTTATGACAAACCATTCTTGATACTCCCCTAATGTTAATTTAATTAGCATCTTCTCTTTAATAAGGTCTGTATGCTTGTTATGTATTAATTCGCCTGTTTCGCGATTCTCTATTTTGAATGGAATGGAAAACTCAAGTTCATTTATATCTCCAAATTTTAAATCAACAGAGTCCTTTATTTTCTCATGGATTATACTAATTATTTTCTTATTAGGCTTCGCTAGATGTAACTTAGCTTCTTTCGCTTTTCTGCTGTAATCAATATCAATAAACAAGCTCACACCTCCTTATAAAGTCAAACAAATTAACCATCTTAACCCCTTGTTTTACCATAGTAATCTCAAATCCTCACTTTAATTATTATACCATTATTTATTATACATGTCAAATAACACGACACTTAGAATCTATATTTTAACCTGTATCTAAAGGCTATCTTACATGATCCTACTACAGCAAAATCATTATTACCTATGGTGAGAGACATGTCATGATATTCTCCAATAACATTCTCATATCTATGTACTCCGATAAAATCAGATTCTATTATTTCTCTCCCCGTATCTATGTAAACACCTTCCTGATCGGAAAGGTCTCTAATTTCAAATATCTTATCATTCTTCATTATTGTTATATGACCATTGCCGATCTTTTCTATAGAGATTTCTGGGAAAACTTCAACGTGCCCATTATTCATAATTTCTATATGCACAGTAGTTGCAGTCACATCATATGTATCTGTGATTTGAGTTTGAGACTCTATTTTAGATGATTTACATCTCATTGTAATAGTTACATAACCCTCCTTTAAACCATTATGAACGATACTTGAGCTACCTACTGGCATACAATAGAAGACTCTGTTGGGTTTATTCTCAAAGTATAGTGGCTTATAATTTTCTTGGAACAGCCATAAAATTACATTATCTATATCTTCATCTGTGAAACTTCCTGTAAAAGCTATAGCCATGTCAAACTCTAATGCTTCCTCCTCGATTCTGTGGAAAAGTGGAGTGTCACTACCTTTTACCTCTGTTTCAACGATAGTTCTGTTGGCTACTAGTGTTTCTTCAAACATACCGCCATCAAGATTTATGTTCATTAACCCAAAATCTTTACATGATTTACCGTCGTAATGAAAATAAAGATTGTCTTTCATTGTTGGCATATAATTTCCTCCTCATTAAAAAGAAAAAGAAGAAAGGGTTACTTCCCTCTCTTCTTAATTCCTCCTAAAATTTCACTAGCTATCTCTTTGGCTTTTTTCTTGTTTCCATCTTGAACGGTTACATTGATGTCTCCATACGTTGTACTCGTTGTTTGACTTGCTGTAGCTAGTTTTTCGTTTATACTGCCTCGTTTAAGTTTAGGAATTGCATTCTTAGCTTTCTCCATTATCTTAGCTGTATCTAAGATATCAGATGTTTGACGCTCATTAAGAACAAGCTCTTTCTTGTGAAGCATAGCGACCTTTCCATCGTCTCCTGCCCAGTCTCCTGTGAATCCACCACTTCTCAAGCCTACAAGGTCCTTTTTCTTAAGCCAAGCAATGGCATTGCTAACACCTTTCTTTTTAGCAAGAGCCACATAGTCGCCTCTCGTATTAACGACATGTAACGAATCGCCATATCCGACACCTGCCGCTTTTGCTTGTGATGCCCAAGGCTTAACTTGTTTACCATAGGAGTCAAGATAAGCATTTGCGTTTTTTGTACTTACTTTCGCTTTTCCTCCAACTTTTATAGCTTTGGGAGTAGCTTTAGATGATGATGAAGAGCTTGAAGATTTACTACTGCTTGAACTTGAAGACTTACTTGTTGATGTAGATGTTTTTGCAGGTGTTTTAGGCGCTGTAGCCTTCTTTTTAGCTTCTTCTGCTTTTTTAGTCTCAAGCTTTAAAGCTTTTTGTAAATCACTAATTTTTTTGGTGACAGCATTTACTTCAAAGTTTAAGTTGTCAATAAGTATCTTATTGATCTCTGAAATTTGTTTCTTAACTTCATCAGATATAGAAGTAAATCCTTTCTCTAACGAACTAAATACTCCCTTATCCAAATCTTTAAGAACATTTTTCATTTTCTCCATTTCCGTGTTAAGCTTTGTAAAGTTTCCTGCGATAAATTCATCACGCATTTGTGCCCAATATCTATCGTTCTCTATGATATCATTGTAATACTGATTCATAGCCTCTTTCTCAGCCTCTAATCGCTCTAACTTATTTTGAAGTTCTGTTTCTTCAAGTTGTTTCTTTTCGTTGACTGCTTCGATTTGTTTTTGTTTCTGGCTTTCAAGCTCGGCTCTCAACAATTCATCCTTACGCTGTGCTTGCATTACAGCCATTTCTTCCTCTAATGCAGTAAGCTCTTTCTCAGCGTCATGAAGCCTCTTCTTACCGTCAATTGATTTATCAGTGGATAAAAGTCTAATTTTATTCAGTAATTCAGCTTTCTGCTTACTCTTTTCATCAAGTTTTTCTTGATATTCACTAGCAGAAGCTTCTTCATCCATCTTTTTAATTCTGTCATCGTACACCGAATTGATTTTGTCAATCTCTTCATCATACAGCTTCATCTTTTCGCTATGAGCGTCTTGCAGGGATTTCTTCTCTTTTTCTATAGCGTCCGTAGCCATTCTAGCAACTTCACGATAATACTTCTTAAGCATATCAATAGACTTATCCGCTACATCGGCACGTATATCTTTAATACTCTTTTCAGTTTTAAGCATTTCTAATGTTACACTGTTCATAGAGTCATTAACTCCATCTAGTGCTTCTTGAATTTTCTTAGCTTCTTCTGAGTTCTTACCGAAATGCTTTATAGCATATTTAAGTTGTGTATTCAACTCTTTTTGAAGGTTAACAAGATTTTTCTCCTCTTTGACAAGTTGGACCACCTTATTAACTAAAAGATCAGTTTGCTTCTTGACGTTATCCCCATCTGTTAAACTTAGCACTTCCATTTTAAAATCAAGATTATCAATAGACTTTTTAATGCTGTTAATGATTTTATCATAACTTGCCTGTACTTCATTTATCCAGTCACTAAATATTTCTGTAGACTTAGACCTTATACTTTGACCAGCATTCTCAAGAGATAGTTCAAGCTTTTGAATTTTAGAGATATTCTGTTCGTACTCTTGTTGTAGCTTATTATACTTCTCTCTTTGGGCTTTAGTATGTTTACTAGTGTTTTGGAGAGTTTTTAATTGCTTTTCTATACTTTTCTGTCTACTCTTGGTAAGAGATAAATCTTTCTTCTCTATAGCTATTAACTTTTGAGTTTGAGATATTACCTGTTTTAAAGCATTCCTATATTTTGCCGTACTTTCAGTCATCGCGTTCATTTTTGCTTCGATCATACTTATACTATGCTCTAAAGCTTGAGCTTGACGCTCTTCCTTACTCCAAGTATACAGATCAGCAATATCGTTATCCTTATTGGCAAATGCCATAAAGTCATAAACTCCATCTAAATTGACAGCACCTAAAAGTGTTTGAGGTTGTTGAATAGTACCACTGGTACCAGTACCTCCACTACCTTCACTGCCACCACTGTCACCAGTAGATGCAGAGAATATAGACGTTGTAGAAGCTCCCTCATTCGAACCATTACTACCCAGTCCGAATGCCCCAAATAATCTTCCAAGCACTCCTCCACCACTACTAGGAGCTTTAGGGACACTATTTCCTCTCTGAATAGCTTTATTAGCTTTTGCGATATATCTATCTAGTGTTGCCATTGAGCTATTGGCAGATGAGTTAAGACTTAAGATAGCTCTCTGTGCCTCTCTAGCAGATGAAGCTAGTCTCTGTACAGCATTAGCTTGAGTGTTATGCTTTCCGATCATAGTATCAGTTCTGGATGCTACTACGCCAGACATATTACCAAACGTACTGGAAATATCAGATGCTGTATCAGAATATCTATCTCCAAGCTTTTTGACAGCTTTTTCTTGGTTTTCAATATATCCCTTTACCTTTGATGTGGCGCTCTTGACATCACCAGCCATATCGTTGGCTCTTGGACCAACATTAACTAATGCATCTTTAAATTTATCAATAGAATCTTTAGCGTTTTTGGACGCTTTTTCTAAATCTTTAAATCCTTTTGCATCGATTCTACTGGCAATATTTTTTATATCTTTTATAGCACTTTCAAGCTTCTTTACAGAATCCTTGGCATTATCAGCTTCTTTTCTCAGGTTATCTAAATCACCTTTTGAATCGGAGAATAATGATGCAAATGCATCCTTTATCTTATCTGCAATACCAGCTAAATCTTTGAGAGCACCTTCCAGACTAGATATCTTTTTAACATTGCTTTCAAGCTTACTGAATGCACCATCTAATTCTTTAAGACTACCATCAACATCTTTTAATCCGCCAGAAAGTTTATCAAAATCGACATCTATTTCAGGTTTTACTTTTTTCTTATCTAATTCATCCATTTGATCGCCTGTAGCGACTATTTTAACGTTGGCGTCATCTAAGCTCTCACCTATTCCGTCAATAAAGTAAGTCTCTCCATTATGGGTGAATGCAAGTTTTAGATTTCCAGCTTCGTCTTTGGTAAGAGACATTTCTGCTCCTAGCTCTCCTAATTGACTCATAACTCCATTTAAATAAGGACTGTTTGAGCCGTCAGCCATAACTAATTTTAGATTTCCAGCTTTATCTTGTGTCACTAAAATCTGACCATCAACCTCATTCAGTTGACTCTTTAATAAATCAAAGTAGGCTATCCTATTTTCTGAGTTGGCACTATTTTTAAACTGGTCGAACTTAGTCCATAACTCATCAATGGCATTCTTAGTTTCTTCTGTGGCTTCTTTATTCTTCTTCTTTGCCTCTGTGTTTTTATTAACATCGTCAGTATGCTGTTTTATCTTTCCTTCTTCGTCAATTGTTAATTCGATGTTTAATTCTTCCGCCAACTCTTCTATTCTTTTAAATTTCTTCTTAGCGTCTTCTTCTAATTTGCCCTTTTCATCAAAGCTTGGACTCCACTCATTCATTAAAGTGGTTAATTCTGTGAATTTATTAATGTTCTTTTCTACGTATTCACCTGTTACTCCGAAGAAATCAGAAACATCTTCTACTGACCGTTTCCATACATCTGTTCCTTCTTTTCCAAGTTCTTTCATAGCTTTTAACATTTCTAGATGAGACTTAAGCGCTGATGTTTCTTCATTAGAGTATCCAAATAACGCTTCGCTTGCATCTACAGCTTCTATGACTTTCTCGATGTAATCATCTAATGAACCATTCAATTCTCCCATTTCATCTTTAGCCATAGCCGCTTTTTTGATAGCATCGTTTTCAAATGCGTACCCTAATTGAACAGTCATTCTTTCAGCATCATTTGCAGATATTCCCAAGGCTTCAAGCTCTTTAACTATTCCATCAAAGTTTCCTGAACCACTGCTAATCTTGTTAGATACTTCTAAAACACCATCAAGATTTTTAGCAAATTGATCTACATTGTCTAAGCTTTCAAGGCTAAAGAATGTGTCTGGTAAAGTGTTTAACAATGTGTCAAAACTCATTTTTAATCTATCTATTTCATCTGTATCAGTTACATTTTTAACTAATTCCTCAGATTTATCTGCTATTAACATTCCAATTTTCTCACCGACACCAAATAACTCTTCAACCTTTGCTTCTAACAACTTTTCTCTCTTTCTCTTAGACAAGTCATCATTAAAAGCTATTTCGCGTAGAAATTTTTCGTTATTAGTAATTATCTTTTCAGTTGCGCTTAATCCTGAGTCTGACATAAATTGAAGTTTTCCAGAGGCTTCTAGTGAGGCTATAATAGTCTCTCCAACTAATCCGTTGATTTTTTGAATTTCTCCCTGAATCTCTTGTTGAGCTAAAACAGTCTCTATTCTGCTCTTTTGTATTTTTTTATCTATTTCAAGGTCGATTTTATACTCTTTTCCGAAATCACCTTTTATTGTATTTGGTGCCTCTAGCTCACCAAGATCCTTTATCCGTTTGCTTAGCTCTTCAATCTTATCATTAAGGTCACTAATGCTACTAATTCGTTCTTTAGTTTTCTCTTCAAACTCTATCATTGTTAGCTTTGCGTACTCTTCTGACAGCTTTTTAGCATACTCAACGTTCTCTTTTAATGCTTCTGCCTCTTTAAGGTGGGCAACGCCCTTGGAATCGACATACTCCACCATATTTGGCATCTTCTCAGCAAGCTCTTGATTTACTGCGAGATATTCATTGTAAGCCTCTGTCCCTTCTTCAATGTTTCCGCCATTCTCTTTTAGTTTCGAAGTTAGATCAGTATGTTTATCTACTAAAGCTTCTAGTCCTCCTGCTGTGTTACGATAAGAATCAACTAACTGATTATTAGATTCTTCTAAGTCCTTTTCCGCTTGTTTATAGTCTTCATATTTTTTAATTAATCCTTCTAATGCGATACCAATTCCTACAAATAATAGTCCAACACCAGTTGATGCTAGAACACTTTTCATTGCAGTTCCAATTGACCGTATCCCAACTGCTACAGCAGGAGATGTAACTGCTAATGCCTTCATCGCTCCTGTAGTCCCTGCAATTGTACCTCTAAAACCTCTCATTCCTGCCGAAGACTTCTTAAATTCTGATCCCATCAATTGAAATACAGAAACGATGTCTCCACCCAACTTGTTAAATACTCCCATAGAAGTCATTATTCCTCCTATAGCACCAAAAACAACAGGTAGTGCCCCAACTTTTTCAACAACCAATACTGCGGTTTCAGCTAGAGTTGTTAAAAGATCGATAACACCTTTCATCGCTCCACTTAAGACTGCATCTCCTATTGATAAAGACATTTCAGTAAATGCATTTTTAAGTTTATTTATTCTAGCTTCAAAAGATTCCAGATACGCTCTGTTCTCTCTCATGGCTGAACCTTGAGAAGTTAGGGCTGTGGAAGTCGCATCTACAGCTGTTCCCCAATTGTTCATCAATGCCAAGAATCTAGATAGTTGGTATCTTCCAGCCACTTTGACAGAAATATTCTGCCTTTCCGCATCTGTTAGATCAAACCATTTGTCAGCTAGGCTTGATAGTATTTCATTAACAGGCTTGATAGTTTGTTGACCATCTGCTCCAATATTATATAAAGCTACCCCGACACCTTCAAGTACATCTTGAGCTTCACTCATTGTAGTGATACGAGAATATATTGTCTTTAAACTATTTCCGATCACTTTTCCTGATTCCATAGTAACAGATGAGATCGCTGTAATATGTCCAACGGACTCTTCCATTGTTACTCCGAACGTACGTGCTGTTGATGCTGTTTTTGACATACCTTCTGCTAACTGCTGTGTCGAAACAGCGAAGTTATTGTCCACTTCGTTAAACGCATCAACAATTCTTACAGATTCTTCCGCTTCAATATTAAACGCATTCATGGTTGCTACTAATGTCTCTCCAGCTTCTTGTGCAGATATGTCTGAAACGTTTGACATTAATGTTGCTGTGTTTGTAATCGCCAATAGCTGTCTTTCGTTAAATTCTCCATATGTACGTGCAAAGTCATTCATAGTCTGCATGACATCGTGAACATTGTTTCCTAGTTTTGCGGATAAATCTATTGCTCCTTGGAATATCCTGTCAATATTAATCCCATCGGAAACGACACGCTTCAACTCTGTTATTGCTTTGTCTACTTGTAAAATTTCATTCGTCATTGCTCTAACAGATCGTATGGTTCCGTAAAACGCTGTCATTGCTGTCATCCACACAGGCACTCTAGCCATAGCTATTCTAAGCTGTTCCATTACTCCCAGATTTCGGTTGGCGTTATAATCCATACCTTGTTGCACCTGTCTTAATTCACCATTGGCTCTATCTAGATCGACCATATATGTTTTAACAGTTTTACCTGCGCCCGCCATTTTTACCTTCATTCGATCTACTGCTCTTCCAAGACTATCTGTTGTTTGCTCCATCTTCACAGTTTCTACTCGACCTTTATATATCTGTCCAATATACTTTTGTAAAGATTCAACATCTCTACTGTTTACAGCAGACCTAATTTCACTGGCTTGCTTTTGCCCCAATACACTAGTTGGATTAGATTGAAGAAGAACTTTACTTTCACTCACAGCTTTCTTATTGCTCTCTCTAAGCTTATTAAGCTGATTATCGACACTGTAATACATTCTGTTTAGGTCTTCATAACCCCTCATTGCAGTGGACTGCATGCTCTTAATATTTCTATTTATTTGTTCTGTAGTTTTATTCTGAGCCATTCCGAGTTGTCTTATTTTTTGTTCTAATTTATCTTGCAGTTGAATAGATTTTTGCAACTCTCTAGAATTATCATTGCTGGTCTGTAATGTATTCATTCTCTTCTGAATATTTATCCAGTCTTTTGCGTGTCTAGCTCTTTCAGCCATATATTGAATCTCTTTCAAGAGACCTTGAGATGTTTTATCAGATGATGGCGTCTGTCTTTCAATCTTTCTTAATTGGCTTATTATTTGCATTCTTCTTTTAGTATTTTCTTGAAGTTCTTTTTCGCTTCTCGTCTGCTTTTTAATTTCGTCATTGATCTCTCTAAGTTTTAATTTATGTTCATCTAAATGACCATTAGATTTTTTAATATCATTAATTAATGTTTTAAATTCGTCTCTTCTTCCTACATCACCAGTTTCTTTCCAATCTAGTTTCATTGCGTTGTTAACTTGTCTGATCAATTCCTTACGTTCAATATATTGTTTATTAGTTTTGTCTACACTCTGCTGTAAAACTTGCTCCTCTTTGATTTGTCTTTGGAGAGCTTTTACAGCATCTTGCGTAAGTGTTCCATGGCTTATACGTTTCTCTAAATTTTCATACTCCTTAAAAAGGTTGTTTTGTCCTCTCCCTTCTTGGAGCTTTGTAATATCTGAATATAGAGAGCGTAAGGATTGAGAAGCCTTGTTTACATGTTTCTCTATTCCATTAATAGTTTGCTGATTGATTGGCATGAATTTTCCAGCTTTTTCATCCCATTCATATCTAATCTTTTGAACTACCCCGTTTGCCTTTTCTAATTGAGCAATAAATCCTCGGAGATTTCCTTCTGCGTCCTTAAATTCAAAAGATTTAAAGTCTCCTTTACCGAACATATCTTTCATCATAGTTCTTGCATCTTTAATCTGTTGAGCATACAACTTCATATCAAATGCGCCAAGCATTGCGCTTGTAGGAGTACTTTTAATATTTGCAGATTGGAATTGCTGTTGCATCTTTTTAACTTGATCGCCATATTTCTTATTGAAGTCACCTACAATTTTATAAATATCTTGTAGTTGTTTCTTAATCTTTGAGGCTGATCCTGCAACATCAATATCGACTTTAAGTTTTATTGGCTTAAGCGTCTTGGCAGTATTAAGTGCTGTCTGCAACATGTTCATCTGTCTTCTTAACTCACCGATTTTGTAGTCAAGTCTAACATCTAACTTTACAGGTTTACCTTTTAACTTGTTGGTAATATCATTAACTTGACTCCTTATCTTGGGAAGACTACCTTTAACATCTAGCTCAGCTCTTAGCTTAACTACTTGTGCTTTCAATAATAAATTTAAATCGTTTTGCCCTGCCAATTATTTCACCCCTTTATAAATTACAAAAAGGGTATCGCACTAGATACCCTTAACTCACTCATCACAGACTATGATAGATTCATAAACCCTGATGAAAGGATTAAGGGACATCTTGCCCTCTATCCCCTTTTATCCTTTTTTATATATTAGTATAGATCGTCATCATCATCGGAAGTATCTCTAATAACATATATCTCTGTAGTTTCCGAACTGTTATGACCAAGTAAAGTTTGAACTGATTTGATGTCTTTCCCCTCTTCAATTACTGCATTTGTTGCTCTTGAACTTCTAAATAAGTGAGGATGAACTGGTTTTCCTTCTAATATTTCACTAAACTGATTGCACCATAGATTAAACGTATTAGCAGATAATCGCTTATAGCCATCTTTTGTTTTACTAACAAAAACGTATGGACAATCATCATTTTCGACTATTATTTTACGGTGCTCTACCCACTTCTTAATAGCCCCCATTGCTACCTCATCAAATTTAAACTTTCTAGGTTTTCCTTCTCTACCATGACCCTTAGCTCTTATGGAATGTGTTACATAGTATCTTTTACCTTCCACCTTCTCGTAATCGACAACTTCTGTCAGCAATTGACGAGACTCTTCTCTTCTACATCCAGTACTATATGTAAACCAAATATATGCTATCTTTTGCCACTCTTCTTTTTTAGTTAATTCTTTGATTAATGTATTGATTTCTTCGGTTGTTAATGGATTTTTTTCTTTAACATTTGATTTCTTAACATTTGGAATGGCTTTTGAGTATATATTCCTAAACTCAGGATACTCTCTGTCGTAATACAGCTCAATAAATCCACATAAACTTGATACAGCAGATCGCTTAAATTTCACTGCACTTGAACTTAACCCTTTTGAAAGTAGCCAATCTTGATACTTTCTAGCATCTCTAGGTCTTAATTCTGGGATAATGACATTCCCCTTTTCACCTTTCTTCTTACAGTTGTCGTGAACCCACTTTGCAAATATCTTTAATGCAGAAGTATACTGTTTCAATGTTTGCTTGGATAAGTGTTGTTGAGATAAAAAGTCTTCAATAAGTTCTTTATTAACTTCATTAACTTCATCTTCCCAGAAAGCATCTGTAACTTCTTCTATTTTTTTATAACTCATAATTTTCACCTACAATCTCTACCTACTCGCTTTTCCGCTCCATTGCACATCAAGTGTGATTCCAGCAGGGGCGGTAGCCATATACTCCTTATAAACTCGATATAAATATCCAGTACCTTCAAAATAAGTAAGTTTATAAACTTTACCAATTCTGTTTTCTAGTTTTCTCGAATGCCAACCGTCACTGATAAGCATTACAGCATGACCTTTTTGACTCGATCCAAAAATGGAATCATGATAAACTAGATCATTCTCCCAAGTTAATTCAATGCCTAAGTGATTGCCGTCAACTTTTTTAACATTTTTCAACTTTATGGCGCTCTCAGCTTTACCCGTTCTTATGTATTCTTTAGGGCTGTAACTTGAAAGATACCTTCTCCATAGTTTTATAGCGATAGCTTCAAGTCTCTTACCTTCCGACTCAAGTAACCTCCTTGCTTGGAGTTCACTCATTCCTTGAAGAATACTGGCTAAGCTGTTGATATTATTCCCTGCCATTCTTTAATATCTCTTTCAATGCGTCATTCTCAACTACTTCTGATAACATTTTAGTTTCTTTTTCAGTTTCTAACATGTTTTCGTTCATTCTAGCAACTGTCGCTTGAAGCAATTCATACATCTTAACTACTTCATCAGTTGGCATTAAATTCAAAATATCTCCAAGAATCTCTAAGTCGGTAAACACATTTAACATATCAATAGCTCCATCAATATCATCTGGAATTTCAAGGCTTGTAAAATGCTTAATCAAAAGCAGAGTGATATATGGTGTCGCCAAATCTAAGATTTCATTCCTATTATTGCCTTCATCAAAGAAGCTGATTAAGTCCTCCATTAATTGATGCTGTTTTGTTTGTCTAAATATGTTGTCTATTTTAAATTTATAAGTATCCCCACCAATATCAATCGTGTGTTCTGTTTGAACACCTAACTCCTTGCTTTTCTTTTTTAACTCAGTGATTGTTAAATTTTTAATATTTTGACCAGATTTTTCTGCCATTTTAAATAACCCCTTCTAATCTTTTTTATCTTTTAATAAAACACGATATATAGTGTCTGAATGCACAATTAACATACTATATATTGTGTTTACAACTTGATAAAAGTACGATTTTATCAAGCGTGTAACTATGAAAAAAATAAAGGGTAGAAAACCTTATATGTTTTCTACCCTTTATATTAATCGGTCCATTATACTATTATTATTTACTCCTGTATTAAAGAGTGATAATATCGTATAATTTGTTTGTATCTGGATCAACCAATACATCTAGGTTGAAATCAAATACTGATACGTTTTCTACATCCATTGTTAATGAAAATGCAGATTGTAATTTGGCTTGTGGAATTACGAATTGCATTTTTCTCAAGCTACCATATTGGTCTTTACCAATTGTGTCTCCAACCACGCGATATGTAGCAGGGAACGAGTTAGCAGAGAAGGTAATTCTAGATGCATTTTCATCTGTAATCGTGTACTCATAGAATGCCATAACTACATCGTTATCAGTTGCGCCTGTAACAGTAGCTTCTCCATCAGTAATAACTCCTACAGTAACCTCATTGGAAGGATCGATAACACCGTTAACAACCTTCATTACATTCAAATTGCTAACGTCTTCTTGGCTAAGAACAATTTTCCCATCATTTACAGTCAATTCTTCACGACCAACAACTTTAATTCCTTTAGAGCCACTCTCTACCGCATTACCACTTAGCATAGCTAATGACACGTCAGAAATTAATGCATCTTGCATAGTTAAAGTGGCAGTACGTCCATAATCCCAAGACATTAAACGACCGTTACCTTGACCGCCTCGTGCCTCTGCACTCTCAGATTCATTTTCAATTGTTGAAACTTTTAACGTATCGAAAAAAATTTCAGGCTTTCCTGTGCTGATATTAAAGAAGATAACGTTTGCTACCTCTTTTAAACCCATACGCTTATTTGCCATTATATATTCCTCCTAATAAATTTGTAAAATATATGATACAGGCGAGTTATAACTCGCTAGACCAATGTTTTAAATCTACATCTTCTGCACCAGCCATCATAGCTTTTATGCCGAAGTTATAGCTGTCTATTAATTCTAATCTTGAATATTCATCATATAATTGATATATAGTAAACTCCCAAATATTCAATTTGTTTATAGAGTTACTTTTAGAGCTTACAGCACTAATGATGTCTGGGATACTAATTTCATCTCCATCGTCATTACTCTGCTTCCTCTTCTTTATTTCAACTTCTTCTCTCATCTTCTTCATGTGCTCTTGAAGTTTTCTTACTTCTTCATCCTCAGACAATTCTTCAACGTCTTCCTTGTCAGGCTGTTCTAAATAATTTTGTAGTTTTACAATTTGAACAATATCGTCGAAATTATCTCTATGTATAAGCTTTACCTCACTACTTTTCAAAGAGTCGAGTTTTTCATTATTGACTTCATGATCTCCTAACGGTCCTTCTGTTAGAACTCCCATCTTAACAAAATCCAATGCTATTACGGAGTCCTCCAAAAATACAACATCATCAGTTTCGAATACCATAGATAAAGCCTCTACAAGCCTTTCTCTCAATTCTTCTCCACCTAATTTGACAAAGAAATCAAATGTTTTTAGGTGCTCTCTACTTCCTATTAGAAAACTCTTTTTCTCATCATCCTTGGTGAAATCTATAAAGTCATCAACGGAGAAGAGAATCCACTGTAGGTTTTCCCTATATCTAGAGTAGCCGTATTGTACAATTTTCTTTAGTGTATAGGGAGCTATCTTAAGTGTATCCAATTCAATAGCACTTCCACTTAATAAAGATAGTTTCAAATCTTCATAACTCATATCATAGAACTGCATCTCTATCACGCTTCTGGCTTGAAATAGTCTGAATACAGTCTGAATGCATCAAACATCGTATTAACAGCTAGGTGTTGACCACCTTGGAAATTTATAGTAATAACTGGATTACCACTCCTTCTTCCAATTGCATCCATAATGCACCCAGATATTTCATATGGTCGTATCAAAGACCTTTTTTCTTGATTGTCATAAGCTAACCATAGACTTTTTGCAACAATAATATCTATATGCAAATGAGATTCTGATACTAACTCTGAATCATATTCAACATTATTATAATAAACACGAATCATAGATTTATCTTTTTCTTGTGCATTTGGATCGAAAGGAGTTGGAGATATTCTGCAAAAAGAACTGTTTTGATTAATGATTTGCTGATTCTTTTTTCTCATATTATTTTCATTACTTTCAAAACCTTCTGGTCTATCATTGATATCAAAATTTGACTCTGAATCGTTTATCAACAAGAGACTTACTAGTCTGTCGTTATATCTAAGTGCATCCATAATTTTGATAATATTATTTGACATTGCTTCAATTCTCATTTACCATAGTCTCTCCTCTCCATCTTGATCTTCACTATCTTTCAAATACTTATTGACTGCTATATTTTTATTAAAATCATCTTCTGATCTTTTAGTTGTTATCTTAGCTGTATACTGAATAATTCCATTTCCATCATCATTTACAGTCGTGATATCGTCGATACCTGTTATTTCATAAACATTTCTACCGAATATAAATCTATGATTTAATCCAATTTCTTCTGTGATATCATTTTTCTCTACAGATACAAATAGCTGACCAACTGGAAGCCTTACATCATATTTGTTCCATTCTATTTCATTTTTACTTTGCTTCGATTTCGAACCTAAATCCGTGGCAGAAGCAACACATTTAAATGAATAGTAGTCATTATCCACATATGATGGATTATCCTTATTTTCCAGCCATATCTTGTTCTGTTCTTCATCTCGCCATCTTAAAGTTTCATTAATTTTTATGGCTAACATCTTTATACTGGTCGAACCAGTTCCGCCATATTTATCTATTAGTAGAAACCATTCGTCATCAATTTTGACACTCATACCGATCTCAAGATTTTTTGTTGGTCTTAAAACGATTTCTCTTAAAGTACCTAGCCTTTCTATTTCTACGACTCTTCCATCCATCTCTGTTATATCTGTGTAGACACTGCTATCTACTTTCATTACTTTATATGTGGGTGAGGCGTGAAAAGTAGATTCTATAAAAGCAATCGTATTCTGCGTATATGCATCTCCAACGTTTTTTATTTCACCATTTCTAGACATTCTTCTAATGTATTTATTGATATAACTACTCACAGTTATTCACCTTTTCAAGTTTCACCATAACACTCTTGACAATGCCTATACATTTAAAAATTTCTCTTTTAATTACTCTTTTTTCACTACCAGATTTAACTACTTCTTCCTTAACAGATTCCAATGTTGACAGTAAAGATATATACTCATGACTGTCTCTAATATCGATAACCTTCTCTAATCCATACAATTCAAACAATAGAGATTCTATATATGTTTCCACACCAATATTTTCTTCTTCATACAGTGGAAGTATTTTGAATACACTATTGATCAAGGAGTCGAAGTAGATCGGCAGTCTGCTTTTATTTTTTATCATTATCTGTCATCCCCATGTAAGTGTATTCTGTAATCATTTTTCTAGCCTCTTTGCGCAAATTCCTATATAACAATCCAATCTCTCTTAGCTGGTTTGCTTGAGAATGAATTTTAAAATCTTTGTCACTTAGTGATTGTTTGATTACTTCCGAAGATAAATATTGTGGTTTTATGTATTCAACTAGCATTAAATTGGAGATTATATCTATTTCATAATCAGACAACAATGTGTCTTCAATTCTAATAAAGAGCTTATCTCCTACATTGGGATCGTCCAGTATTGACATATTATTATTATTGGCTAATTCATCAATATCCATCTTATATTTTTTCGCAATTCCACTTAAGGTTTCATTACGCTTTACAATATGATAAATTTCATTACCGAAATATTTTTCACCATCATCATCATCTAACACATTCAGGCTGTTTTTGCATTTGTGGAATTTACTCCTCGCCTTTTTAAAATATGTAAATAAATCTTCCTCTATTTGTTGTGGTAAACTTTCTAGAATCGTATAGTCAGATATGCTTGATAAGAAGAAGTCATATATTTCTGAAAGATATGTTTTCTCCATTAGTTAAGCACCTCTTAGTCTTTCTTCTTAATAGAGTAGTCAGATAGAGGAGCATTATCGTCTAGAGAAATTCCAAATTTAGTTTGAATAAATTCAAGAACACTCAGCTTTTCTATCTTTCTGTCACTATGAAGTTCTCTCGCTTTAGATATGAATGAAACCTTCATTCCTTTTGGTAAATTTTCAACAAATTTTTCTAATTCTTTGACATCTTTATTGAAAATTTCCTCAATATTATCAGGTGTAAGAATATTTTTATATTTTTCTGTAAGTTCAAAATCATCCTGAATCTGTTTGTTTAAAATTACGAGCCAGCCATCATCAAACACTTTTGCTGACAAATATCTAATGCTCAATATTTCTGAATAAGGAATTTTTTGAATTTGACCAAACTCTTTAAATCTCCAAACTCTTCCTGTAGACAATGACCTATGTGTTAGCGATCCGTTTAGCCCATTCATAACCATAATCATGTCATCATCTTTAAATTTAGAATCTTTTGCAGAGAAAGCAAATGTGTCGCCTTCTTTTTCTAGATTTTCAAGTTCAACAGCATCTGTTTCTTCCTCTTTAATGATCATTTCTAGTTTTGCATTAGTGAATAGTTTTCCATCAGTATCTTTTAAATCAGATTTCTCATACCCATATTCATCAACTAAAACCTTGATAAGTTCTGTTTTATTTAACTTTTTTGCCATTTTAAATCTATCCCCTTTTATCCTCTTGATTTTTACTAAAATTCATATTATGATAAAATGAGAGGGAATTATACCCTCTCATTCAAAGATTAAAATTTAGCGAAACCGTAAACTTTAGATGTAATAACTGACACACCGAATTTATTAGCAATGAAGTATTCTTGCATCATGTCAGATGAAGTTCCACCTTGCTGATCTTGAATAACTGAGTCACCTTCGTTGATAACTTTTACCATTTTGTCTGGGTTTTCTGGTATTAATAGTGCAAAGTTGTTATCGATAGCGAACTCGTCAGAACCGTACTCATGAGACTGTTCAATCTCGAATAGATCGATTCCTGCGATTTGACCGTAGTACCCTACTTTATTTCTATCGTTATTCATAGCTTCTGTAACATTGCTTGGAGCTAATTTACGTAATGCTAATTTGGTACCATGGATGGAAACCTTTTCACCCGTACGCGCTTGAATGTGCATTGCCATTTCAACAATTTCATCCTCAGTTGGAGCATTGGTGAAAGTGTTGTGATATGTAGCCCCGTACTCACCGAAAGATTCGTAGACAGCTTTATAGATGCGCTGAGTAAGATCACGTTTAAATGACTCAGCGATTCCAGCCATTAAATCCGCCCAATCAACACGCCCTGCCAAGAAACGGTGAAAATCTTCTCCAATTTTAATAGCGTATGTATCAAGACTTACAGAGAACTCTTGCCCATCACGTAATCTTTGTCTACGAATATTTCCATTTCCGTCAGAAACCAAAGCAACACGGAAGATGTTGTTTGCAGGAACTTTAAATAAGTTCACATCACCCCATGCCAAATTTCGATATTCTGCGAATTTATCAAACTGATTCTTCAATCCTTCATCAAGAGTTTCGTTGATAATTTCTTCAAGAATTTCAAAAATCTCAACTTTATGCTTACGGAAGGTTTTGCGGTCAATTTTACCATCACCTTCCAATGAGTATTCCATTAAATCAGCAAATGCTTTACGAACTGTTTCGTTTGCTTCGTTAACGGAATATTTGCTTGCAACTTCACCCTTTCCTAGAGCGACAGCTAGTTGAATCATATCTTTTTTCATTTATTTTTCCTCCTTAAATTTTTCGTGTCTCTAAAAATAAAATTATCGTTTTACTTGTACCGCATATGCATTAGCTGTTACGTGAAGCTCATGTCCTGAATCTTCAATTACTTCAAATACAATTTTTGCGCCTTCTGCATCTTCTTTGCCTAAAAGACCATTCTCTTTAACTACTAATTTGTCCCCTACTGCAACCGCATCAGCATATAAATCTTCTGTAAGTGTCATGATGTCACCATTGAACAGGTGGTATGCACGAGCGACTTTACCTGCTTTAATTACGAAATCTTCTAACTTATACAATCTTTCATCATACATAACTTCACTGTTGTGAATGAAGTAAACCTCTTCTGCCTTATCTCCTGCTGTAGCCAAACGAGCCTTTTTAACTTCTCTTTGCCCTTCTAATAGTCCCTCGATAACTACGAGAACACCGTTAGAAGTTTCTACTGGTTCTTTTCCTTCGGCATCATAAACGATGACTGACTCTAGGTTACCGTTGTAACCTGCTAACATTTTGTCCTTACGAACGATTTTAATTTCTTTAGCCATTTATTTTTCCTCCTATAAATTTAAACTTTTTATTTATCTCTATATTTCTCAATAATTCCGCCATAGAGGACATCTTCATCCTTATTGCTAGAACTATTTTCACCAATTGGTAGGTTTGTATTTTCAGCTTCTTTTTTAGAGAAATTTTTCTTGGAAGCCATTTTCTTACCAATGATTGCATAGCATTTTTCTTCAAGCTCTTCTAAAGAGAACTCATGGATATTTAGCCCTTCAACATCTTCCTCATTAAGCTGGAAGTTAATAAACATCTCTTGAACCTTGTTCTCATGCTCTCTTTTTTCAGTCTCAACTTTAAATTCTTTTAATCCTTCGACTTCTTTTGTCAGATTTGCAATTTCATTATCTTTTGCCTCCAGAGAACTATTGGCTGTTTCAAGTTCTGACTCTAATTCCTTGATTCGCGCTTCGAAATCTAATTTATCATCACCTTGCTCATCATCAGAATGTTTATCTTCACCTTCATCTTTAAGGTTGTCGTTTTCCCCTTTGGAAGCGCTTACATTTTCTGCCTCTTCATCTACTACTTTGTCAGGATTTTCTGCATTTACATTTTCTCCTTCTGGATCAGTAGTATCAATTTCGAAAGCTTCGATAATTTTTCTCTCTAACTCATCTTCTGAAATTTCATTAAAGTTAATACCTTTTTCTGTTAATTGCTCAATAGTTAGTGAGTATTTCTTTAGCAATTCTTTTAGCACTGTATTTTTCTCCTCCTTTTGAAATGATTTTAATTCGTCTAACATAATGGAGAACTCTTTCTTAAACGAATCTTTATCTAATGAGTAAGCTACAATATTAGCATCTTCAAAGGCAGGTTCTACATCGTCACCAAGTATACATAGTCCAGAAAATACAAAGCTATCAATTCTGTAAGCCTCTTCTTCTTCCACCCATTGACCATCCATTACCTCAATCTCCATAGATTGACCTTTTCCTTTTTCGACAATACTGTATGCCTCTTCATACCTACCAGTCCATAATAAACATCCATTAATTGTTAAATATTCTCTACCTCTTACTTCCTCCCACTCGTACGTTGCAGATTCAGGAACGATCCCGTAAGGCTTTGTTGTGTGTATATATTTATAGGAATCCAAATCTATTGCACCACCATGACCTTTGTAATCTTGATTCTCTTCTGAGAACTCGCCAACGATGGGGATATTTTTTAAAGTAGGTAAAGCTTTTTCGACTGAATCTTTTGTAATTATCGACATATTTCTATTTTTTCCTGTATATAAGACTCGTATCTTACAAGTTGAGAAAAGAGGGTTAATTTGTTCTACATCACTAATTCTAGCTTGAAAGTCTAACTTTTTTGTCATCTCCCTCTTTCACCCCCTTTCAAGTGGTGATCTATGCATATCATGCGTTAGGTTTATCTTCACTTCTAGCCGTCTCATCACTGATTTCATCTTTATCTTTCTTTGGTCTTCCGTCTTCTCCTGAGTTCGACCCTAAATCCTGATTACCCATAGTATGAGAACTTGCTAAAGGAATAAATTTTTCATGCAATTTTAATATATCGTTCTCTAAATAAGCCATATTCAAAACATCTAACGGGTCTAATCCTAAAGTAGCATTCATGTGATGTTTTAAAGGTGATCCATATTGTCCACCCGTTGAATACATGTCGAACATATCTTTCCTATTGAACTCTGTAACATTTAATATACTTACATTAAACATTAAATCTTTATATTCAAACTTTAAATATCGATTTAACCAGTTCTCAATTTGAATTAATAAATCAAATACTAGCTGTTGATCTGTCTTTTGACCCAGCCTTAAACCTTCGGATGTTGATTTATCAGCATTAAACATTGATGTACCGCTACCATTCCAAAAATCTCTTTCTGCTTTTGCCACGCCATCACTATCTACAGTATCTCTCTCAAATTTTAATGCATCTATTTCCATTGGAGATGTGATTACACCAACATTATCTGGTACAACATCTGCCATCATATTGTGAAAATAAGTAAACCATTCTTTATCAATTAAGAAATCGTTGTTATCTTCGCTGTCTTCTCTCATAGGTAGCTTTTGAGTTACTACTCTATAATTTCCAATTTCTTCTTTATCTTTTCTTAATTGTTTAAATCCGTCGATATCATAAATGGCATCAAAAACTCCTGCAAATGGGGGAACGGTTTCTAACATTTCCTCATTTGCTTTTACACACATTGTATTTTCAGGGTCTAATTCAACCCAGTCATCTATTTTAGGATTTTTGCCTTTTAGCAACTTCCATCTTCTGTACTTTACTTGAATTTCATCTGAATATGACTTCAACAGTGTTTCATCTTTTTGGAAATGGGACATATTTATACTGTAGTTAAACATGCTATTTTCTGTATCTATTGATGTTATCTTTGCGATTTTGCTATCTATCTTTTGAATGTGGAACCCCTTCTTACTTCTAAAGATGTATCCGTAGAAAACATCTTCTGTAAAAGCTGTATTCATCACTTTTTTCATTTCATGTCGGAGGTTGATTATTTTCAATAGTTCACCAATTTCAGAATATTGCTTTCTAATTTTATTGGCACTAATTTTTCCAGAAGATATATCTTTTATTGGAACTATAACATGAGCGAACGTCGGCATTCCGCTATAGTATTTGATCAATTTTTTATATTGAGGACTCTTTACATATAATAATTGAGAAATTTCAATAAGCCTTTCTTGGTTAATTCTCAACTTATACCCTTCAAGTATCTCTCTGACTTCACTCTGCTTATATTTTTTTAATATCGCTCTACCCTGTCTACTCCTAGACAATTCACTTATAATAATCCTTGCAAATTCAGCTTTATCAAAAGCCATAGCACTCCTTCGCTCTCTCGGTATGCTCTCTAATCTTCTATAATTAATTTCTGACAAAATAATTTCACCTCACTAATCAAACACTTTGTATTTGGGCTTTCTGACTGCACCAAACCCAGTTGCATCAAACGTCTGTTTCTTCCTTTGTTGATTCTTTTTTTCTTCTAAGTATATGTAAAATAAACCATATGACACTGCCGAATATCTATCTTTATCCATCTGTCTAGATACGCGCTTCACCTTAGTCTTGTTACCTTGTGCTTCATATGTAAGATTCATTACTTCATCAATGAATAAGCTAGTCTCTATATGAGGCATCAGTAAATCCCCCAATCTCTCAGGATCTTTTTCTTTTGACTTTTCTTTGATAACGCTTTCATTCTCTAAAAGTTTTAATCCATGATTTGAAATGCATGTCATAAAGTTATTATGAATATCTGACGCATTAGTATCCTTAGTGTTAGACATTACATTGAATATTAATGGCAATGAATTTGGAAGCTTATACTTGTCATAGCTGTCATCATTAACAACTGAGTATGATGGATATTTATCTTCTTTTACCATATAGTCAACAAGACCTCTACCTAAACCATTCCCATCAATAACGACCATAGACGCATCAAATTTATCAACCAACTCTTTTATGTATATGCTCTGATCTAGAAAGTGCTTATTCCCTTTATAGGTATGCACATTTACAAGATGCTTTGTATATGTGCCATTCCCTCTCGGTGTTAGTTTAAACACTGCAATTGCTGTAGTTGCAGATCGTTTTCTTTCTGATCTAGCTACGTCTACTGATATAATATATCTAGGATTTCCTTTACCTTTATTCGCCTCAAATTCCGCTTTAGGAAGGATTCTAGACCTCTCCAAATCTTTGAGTTGAACTAGACTGTTCTCACTTGAACCTGTCCATATAGACATATACTCTCTAGCATATTGCAATGGAGACATCGAAGGATCAGTTCTAACCTCCTCAATATATGCAGGGTCTAACTGATCAAACATTACTGGAAGTGTCCAATCATTACCAATAACAAATGCCGACTTTCCATTTGCCATTTCCATCATAACGCTATACAACTGATCCCAAGCATATGATTGCCTAGAACTTGCTGTTGTCACGTACATCAATTGCTTATGTATTTCATGTGGTGAAACTTTCCCATCTGCACCTTTACGATTATTTGCTAATAGTGGAAGTAAAACTTCACCAATTGTCTCTCTATGCTTCTCCATCTGAACTATTTCTTCAAAAGATAATCCATGCCTACGTAAACCACGAGAGCCTTGACTTGCTACAACTATATCTAGTATACTATTATTGTAAAATGTTAATCTTGTGAAGTCTTTTGCGAACTCATGCTTTTTTACTTCCCCTTTTAGTAAAGGTATAAAATTCCATATTGCTTCTATATTTTGCTGAGCAATCTGAGCCGCTTGATCCTTCTGTGGTGCAACCAAAGATAGCTTTATATTTGGATAGAATATGCATTTTAAATACATTGACAATATATTTATAAATGATTTGGACGTACCTCTTGTTGCTGTTATATAGACTTTTTTATATCTAGCCATAATTCTTAAAAAGACTCGTTGAAATGGATATAAATTAAACGTACTATCTTCTGGAAGTATATAATCAATAAAGTGATCAGGATATACTGTAAAATACGAAAGCATATCGGCAAAATCAGGAAGCATATCTTCTATATTCCTTATATTGGTTCCCTGAATATTTTCAAGTTCGGACCAAGGTTTCCATTTAGCCATTAACCTTCATCCTCTTCGTCAACAGTAAAATCTAAATTTTCATAATCCTCATCATAGATGTCTACTGGTGTTAAATCGTCTTGATAAAACTCTTCCATCTCTTCTTTTATTTCTTCTGGAATTTCTGTAAGTATCTCTTTTCCTATCAACCTATGGTAATAGTTTGCCAAGGAAACAATTATTCCATCGATTTCGTCCTTATCATACACTTGTGGTGGTCGTAATCTGAATCCTCTTTTTTCAACTTCTTCCCATATTTGCGAGAAACTTCTAACGCCTGTCGCATCGTCAATACCTTTTCTATCAACAGGTCTGAACCCTGCCGATTTCAACATTACTTCATATGCTTTACTCACTTTGTCATAGCTGTTCCATTCTCTTTCTCTTCTCAGTTTATCTCTATCCACAGAAAGGAATGCTAACTGCATTAGCATATCTATGTGCGTAGGTGTATGTATTTCATGAGTTGATTTCATGTCTTGGTAGAACTTCTCTAACTGTAGATACTCTTTCTGAGAGTATCCTACACCCCATTTGTCAACTAAGTCGTCTGAGTATTCTATAATTTTATTTGTGCTTGTTTCTATTGAGTCTGGTGGGTTAATCGAAGATAGGTCAAACTTTCCTACACCATCAATGCCATCACTATTGGAGAATGTCTCCCCTTTAAATTGACGCAATGAATTGATCATGCCAAGGTATGCACCCATTGGATGTCTTCTATCTCTTCCTTTTAATGCTTTTTCCCACTCTTTCTGGTGAAACGGTTTATCTATTTGTCTCAAGAATCCTACTACGTCTTCAATGTTATCAACGTCGATAGACTCTCTAACACAGTCTCTACATATATTGATCATCCCGTCTGGAAACAGAGGACTATCAACTTTAAAAAAGAATGAATGTGATCTACTTTTACCACATTCTTGACATTTCTTTTTTGGAGTGGGGGTATTATTTCTCGTTGTGCTCATAATAAGCTTACACGCCCCTTTCTTTGTTAGCGTTTTATCTGTAATCTTTAAATTTAATTTCAATTTTAAAAGGAGTATATATCTATTCTAAATTGAAGGGAGAGGTAACAATTTAGATATAGAATATATACTCCACTATTACTTATCGCCTTAAGTAAGGGGTTTTTTCCGTATTTCTATGTAAAAATTGATAAAATTGAATTTTTATACAGATTGGTGTTAATTAATTTTTAAGCCAAAATAACTTAAATCAATAGGTTTTTCAGTATTAGTAATTACGTAATCAAAACTGGTTCCCCTTAATGAATTAGAGTTCAACTCATCTGCTAGGAAAATATTCACAGTAGCATTATCACTAAACAGTGTGTACACACCTAGGTTACTATTACTCACACCGCTTGTTATATCTAGTATGCTTTTAAAAATGTTTACAGAATTGTCTACACCTTCTCTTGTATCTTCGACCACTAAAATTCTTTTGTTAGGCTTGTTGAACTTGCCTTTAATATGCATCAACATATGCAACTCTTTTATAGCTTGCGATAGCTCCTGTTCGCATTTAAAACCGTCTCTTTTTAATTCTTTTAATAATTTTATATAATCCATTAAATTTTGTTTTCTATTATTCATCATCAATCATCCTCTTCATCTTATAAATTAATCCTATAACTTGAATTAAACCCTTACTCTTCTAATCTCATACTCCCCATCTTCATCAATCAATACGACACCTTGAGATACAGACGACATCATTTTTGCATTCTTCCCGTGATCGTCTGCACCTTTTAGCGATCCAAAACCACATATAGTCTTATTTATACCGACCTCCTTTGTCCAATAATGATGGAAATGACCCATCAAAACTAGTGAATAATCCACTCCATCAATAGATGAGTATTTTGCTAAAATGTTATTGTCATTAATACTTTCAAGATCGCCATGAACACATTTGACATTTAATCCGTTAATTGACAAAGTATGCTCATAGTCTCCTAATGCCTGTTCATATGTAATTCTTTCAACATTAGAGTTTTCAATGAATGATTTAACAAACTCATTAATGCCTCTTACCGCATGATCTCCATTAAGATTCTTCTTCTTATCAGAATTATGCCTATCGTGATTGCCAGAAATTCCAGAATATGTAACATTAACACGCTCTTTTAATCCAACTAGAAACTTGATAATTAAGTCTGATGCTTTAATTATCTGCTCACTGTATGTAAACTCGCAATTATATGCTAAGTTATGCATGTATGGGTTTTCAATTGCATCGCCTAGTAATATAACGTTAACTTCTGAGATATCTTCTAACTTAACTATATTCAATACCTTGCTTAGATAACTCTGCATTCTTTGCGTTGCGATTTCATAATTATAAGTGTTAACATTTGGAATGTTAACTAATGCACCAATATGAAGGTCTGACAACCCCACAATCATCTTTTTCTTACCGTCAGCAATTAGTTCATAATTAAATTTAATTTTGGACCAATCATACTCGCTTAACTCTTTTCTTATTTGCTCTGTAATGATGGTGTAATCTATTATTTCTCTGCGTACTTTGTTTAGTTTTCTAAACTCATTTTGAGCATTTCTTTTTTCATATGCGATTTCACCTACAAGATTCTTGATAGATTCTATCTTTTTATCTGAAACCATATCTGCATACTCGCTAACCTGTGGTAACTCTCCAATAGACTTCTGATAATCCTTTATCAAACATCTATAAGATTCGTTATTCTCTGCATCATCGAAGCCTTCTTCTTTCATTAGGTTTACTAATTGTCTCCATGAGCATCTACCACTAGGGGAAGCTTTTTGAAGTTGAAGCTTGATTAATACTGCCGTATCGAGATGATCTTTTCCCACTTCCACTTTATCGCCATTCCTGTTTGTATACGACCTCACTTTATCCCACCCTTGATTTTTATATCATTATTTTTTGCATTTGCGGTAAATGATTAAACACAAATACGTATATATAAATATTATATCATAATTAATTAT
>RWZF01000022.1_pt1 | contig 32398 bp, 43 predicted proteins | sample 2187671 | NCBI WGS metagenome assembly RWZF01 (sample SAMN10531868, study PRJNA481165) | viral metagenome | isolation source: viral particles purified by filtration and ultracentrifugation from about... | host: Nasonia longicornis 2.1 | place: USA:Tennessee | collected 2011-04-01
AGAACGCCTCAATATGCCAGTTGTTGCGTCCGAAGTTGAACGACAACAACCAGCACATTTGCGCGAGTATTTTAATGAACGATTAGCGTTTTATCGTGAGAGAAGTAAGAAGTTACCAGATGGAAAATCAGCGCAGTATTTGAAAAGTGAGTGATTGGTGATCTCCACCTAATTGAGTGATATCATTCTGAAAGTTTATTAATAGATCACAAAGTAAATAAAACATGCAAAGTAAAAAGTTTAGAGCTGATATTAATGGATTAAGAGCTATTGCTGTCTTATCCGTTATGTTATTCCATTTTAATCAAGGGTTGGTACCTGGTGGTTTTGCTGGTGTTGATGTATTTTTTGTCATATCTGGTTTTTTAATGACATCAATTATATTTAGAGGATTAGAAAGCAATAATTTTTCTCTCTGGAGTTTTTTAAAAGCAAGAGCTAGACGTATAGTTCCAGCGTTAGTAACCGTCATATCCATTGTATTGGCGCTTGGTTATTTATTTTTTGAACCATTAACATATCAGTTAGTCGGTAAGCATGGACTTTCTAGTTTACTTTTTATATCTAATATCACTTATGCCAATGAAGCTGGATATTTTGATGCAGACTCTTTTAGCAAGCTATTTTTACATACATGGTCATTATCAGTAGAATGGCAATTCTACATAGTATATCCAATAGTATTAATTATTTTATCAAAATTATTTTCAATAAATACACTGAAAAAAATTGTTGTAATCTCTGCCATCATAATCTTTGTCTTTTGTGTGTATTTCTCGTCCATAAATAAAACCCTTTCTTACTTCATGATTTACACTAGAGGGTGGGAAATGCTTTTTGGTAGCATCGCGTTTTTATTCCCATTATCAATAGAGGAAAATAAAAAAAGAATAATTGAGTTACTTGGATTAATCCTGATTATCACATCATTCTTTATTTTTTCAGATACTGATACATGGCCTAGTTACAATGCATTGATGCCTGTTTTTGGAGCGTATCTTTGTATTCTAGCTAATTGTAAAAAAACTTTATTATCAAATATAGCATTTCAAAAAATAGGTCTTTGGTCTTATTCTATTTATCTTATCCATTGGCCTTTTATTGTTTTCTTTAAAAAAATAAATATAGAGATCTCTATTTTTACTTACTTTATATCTACCATATTACTTGCATTTATTATCTATAGTATTATAGAGAAAAGAAGAGATTATAGTTATGGGTTAATATTATGTTGGATTCTATCTGTAGGTGTATCTTATTACGTTTCTATTGATGGTGTAGGTAATAGAGTAGATGAAAAATATAAATTGACTAGCAAAGAGTTTCATAGAGAGTATTTTGGTGGGAGTGCTATAAAACAAGCTAGCGTTATTCAAGAATTTAACATTGACAATAATGATAATCCTCAAGCAATTATAACTGGTGATAGCTTTAGTCGTCAATACATGAATAGTTTTAAAAAAAGTGGATTTAAAGCTATTGGTATTTTTAAAGATGGCTGCTTCATAACTCCAAATTATTATTCTAAATTTGAAAGCAATGATAACAGGCTATGTAAATTGAGATATGACAATTTTATAAAAGTTATGAAAGAGCATCCCAAAACTAATGTTATTCTATCCATGTCATGGGGTTCATATAAATTAACTGATAAGAATACTGGCAGAGAAATTAAAGATAATTCAGATTCTATCATTATCAATGAGTTATCTGAATTAATAAAAATAGGTGGTCACCTTAGGAAATATTATATAATTGGAAGACCTAATGGTAGTGAGAAATCATCATTTGAATGTCTTGCTAGGAATAATCTTCCTATAAATAGAATAATAACACGCTGTGAGTTATTCTCTGAAAGAAAAATAATATCTATTAATGATGAATTAAAAAAGCTTGAAACATTATATAATAATGTAACTATTATCGATCCTAATGATGTTCTTTGTAAAGAGAATGAATGCATATTATTAGATAAAGATGGTGAGCCTATTTATTCCGATAGCAGTCATTTATCTATATTTGGAGCAAATATAGTTGTTGAGTATATATTAAAAAAAATAAATTAACATATTTTAAGCGCCCGTAAGGGCGCTATCGTTTATGGATAATAAGCGACTAGTTTTATAACTCCATCTACTGCTTGTATTTCCCATAACTGACCTGTCTTTTGATCGGTAATAACCGGGGAAGCTTCTTTTGTTAAGAATCTTAAATGACCAGAAATATCTCCCCCTGAACTACCAACCATACCATGTCTATTATCGTGACTATGAGTCCTAGAAAATAAAGAGCATATACGTAAATGATTGCTTCCATTTAGCTTAGAAAAAGTATACTTAACTTTAAATGTCCTCTCTAAATTTCTAGTTCCCGTTGTATTTATACACTGTAGTTCAGAATGATACTTATATATTACCCTATCATTTACATCTAACGCTTCAATAGAACAGTAGCCGTTTAAATTTTCAATATGATAAATGGCAGATCCTATTAGCGCAAAATGATGATAAGAACTTTGCATTGTTAGAACTATTTCATATTTATCGTCGCTTATCACAGGAAGCTCAACAAATGTTGATAAATTTCCATCAAACGCTTTATTTAAAATATTTTTACTAACAGTAAACTCACTACCATTTCTATACACAGAAATATTATATTTTGGTCTTAAAGCAAAATTACCAAAAAAGTTATCTATATGTCTAATATATCCCTGCGAAGATAACCTAGAATTTAAAGCATAAGGAGTATGTTCTAGGAACAAATCTCTAAAAGCAAATGAAGTATTGTTTATTTTATTTAAACCTGGCTTATCCTCCTTTATAAATTTACTAAATACCCCTTCACCATCATTAAGTGTTGCCCCCATCATTTCAATGATATTATTAATTGACTCCTGAGTCCCATTATCAGGTTTATTACCTCTACTGAAATGGATTAATATATCACCATCAGTTGATTTAATATCCCATCCCTTTACTATAAATTTATTACTATTACCTTCACAATATATAAACTTGTCAATTAGTTTTTTATCTGATTGAAACTCACATATAATAATATTTGCACTTACTTCACCACCATTAGTCATTCCATTAGTGTTTGATTGTAATAATTGTAAATTTTTTCTAGCTCTCCTAGCCCTAATGTCGATAGTGTTTCCATTCACCCAGCCAAATATCTCATTCACACTCTCGGAATCGTAAATACCTTGTAGCGTAAGCGCATAACTAAAACCATCCACATAAAATTTTAAGTCATTTCTATGAACGTTCTCCCAAGATGATTCATCTACACCTAGTGATGGGCGCAACCAAGAGCCTCCCAACATTAATACACCACCACCTGTTAGGTTGGAATAATCATCAACATTACCTTGATCCCATCCATCATAATCGATATGCCCGTTTCTAATATCTAATCGACCAGAAATAATATTGTCTTGACAACCTAGTGAACCATCAGGAGACTTCCAACTATAAAATCCAACCATATAATAGTCATCTGGCAACACTATTGTTTTAGATGTTTTTAAATAACCATACGTTGGCATTGTTACATTTCTACGAAACACAATCCCACAATCAATTGGCTGAATTAATTCTAAAGTTCCCTCCCAGAGTAAAGTGATGTCTTCAAATATTACCCTCTCACTGTATTGATATGTTTTACCTTTAGGAATTACCAATGCGTATCCATTTTCTTTACACCAATCAGATGCTTTCTGTAAAAAGTTTCCATCTTCATTGACAAAATAATCAAGTGAAATAGTTTTCCAAGTATTATTTAATTCACTTCTTACTGATGCATCACCAATGCTAAGCCACTTGCCAAAACCAACACCACCAGAATTATCAGGGGTTGAATTAACAGGAATAGATTTTGGTAACGCACCATCCCAACGGTAGTATTCACCTGTGGCTTCATCGCGTAAAACTTGATTTGGCAGTGTTATTTCTGCACCTTTTTGGAATGAGTCTAATGTAATGTAACCAAATTGAGATATCGCTTGCTGAGCAATCCAACGCAACCCTTCGATTGTAAAATGCTCTTGCCCGAATCTATCTATATATTTGTTTTTCATTGACGTAACGAACTCGTCAACTTTGCCTGAGTTATATTTCAGGTCGCGCGGTGCTTCACTTGGAACTGGATTTTGTGTTGGAATTGTAGACATAATATTTCCCAATAAAAAAGCCAGCGCTTAGGCTGGCTATGGTTGAAATGAATTTAATTAAACGTTGTAATCTTTCTTTGCAGAAAAATACTCACTTGCTGTGATGCTGAAAGTTCCGTCTGCATTAGGCTTTTTGTCGCTTACAATCCATCTCATTGAGTCCATTTCAACGATATTGGATATAACGTAACGTGACGGAGATTGAATATTCGTGCCGTCATATATGTTTAGCTGGATATCAGGTATATCAGCGATAAATCCGTAGGCTGTATCTCTTCTCGGTGTGGCTTTAAATCTTTCCGTTGTATTTCCTAGGTGATCAGTGATGCAAACGAACATCTCACCATCAAAGACAACTTTTTCATTTGTTGAAAACTGATTACCGATCCTCTCTACTATATAACCCGCCTGTTGATTCTTATCGTATGTGTCAGCAACAATAATTAAGTCTCCCGGATAAACATAATCACCATCTGCGAGAGTTTGCACACTGATACTCATGCGCTGATGTATTAACCTATCCATTTCTAATAGTGCCCTATCTGTCGCCTGATACTCATTACGACAACCGTGAATGGTTATTTTGTTAGGGTTTTTAGCTGGCTTGTTAACTATTTTGTTATTTTCAATACGATATTTAAGGTAGGTCTTTTTGTTGGTTTTAGGGTTTACATATTCGATTTCAACACCATCATTACCGCTCGGCATTGTCATATCATAAGAAAGAGAAAAACCATTTCCTGTTGTGTTAGCTCTATTGAAGATGCCAGATGGATATTGCTTTTCCTCCTCACGAGTAAATGTAAGTACGCCGTTATCCCAAAATGAAATAACACGAGCAACGTTGCATATTGTTTCTATACGCTGACCCAGCGATACATCTTCATCATCAAACGTGTAATCAAAATATCCTAAGCGCTTATCTGGAAGTGATTCATAGATTGAATACAAACCATATAAATCTATGGTGCTTTCTGGCTGTCCTGCGGTAACTAGCCAAGTGTGAGCGACCGCATCAGCAAATGATCGTGATGGTCTTAATGTATAATCAACGCTACGACTATTCATGTCGTAACTAATAACATGACGTGTAGCCAGTGCGTTGTATTTACGCTCTCTTGTTCCCGTTGGTGCCTCTGTTGCCCTCACTGTTACCTTAACAAGTGCATCTTCTTCATGTACTTCGTTAATTCTCTCTCTAACAATAAAGACTTCCTCTAGCTTAAGAATGCTGTGATCATTACTGTTTTCTAATCGAGTTAGTTGAAGTGCGTATCTTCCATATCCAGCTAACGGCTTGAACTTCTCCGTAAGATAGTATGTTTTTGTTTTTGGTGCAGATGGGAATCCTCTATTGAATGACTCTCTTGTTCCAGTTATTTCATTGTTATTCTCATCAACCTTCCAAAATTCAATTCTTGCATTAGCATAATCGCCATCACCGAGTTGAGCGTTTAAATGCACCCATAACTCACCACCATCAAGCGGTGAAAAGAAAGGCCCTACTGTCAGGAATTGGTTGTCATAAAGAACAAACTTTGATGTGTTAACAATTGCATTAGGCGGTAGAGTGGCTAGGTCGCCACCAGTTAAATTGGTGAAAAAGAATTCGTAGTAATATTTTGGTGAGATAATAGCGCCATCATCACTTTCTTTCGCATCAGATAAATAAGCGTCAACCTTAATATCCTTTGTAACCGAACCCTGCGGAGTATCATAAGTCACATTAACAACAAGGCTTACTGATCGAGGCTTTACGATATCCATAAAATATCGAAAATCATCTTGTTTCTCTATCTTTATGGCCGCTTCACCACCTTTAATTTCACCAGAAATAACATTATTAGCAGTGGCTTCATATTGTGGAATTTCGTCACTTTCATTCGGCCCTGGTATCTCTTGTCCGTCAACATCAGGGAATTCGAACCCCTCAAATATTTGAGGGATCACTTCACCTGGTTGGAATATCTGATAACTGGCACCATCAAGGGCGATCAGCTCAGACTCTGAATATTTCACATTCTCAATCGTGTAGTAACCGATGCCAAAGTTCATCCATTCAGTAACCATCTTTTTATTGTCGATGTATTCAAACATTGATTGCTGAATGAGATCTGGAAAGGCTCTAACTTGTCCGTGAATTTCAGGTCTAGCCTGATATGTTCTTGCTATATTAGTTTGACCAGTTAAACGGTTGTTAGGGCTTTCCTTTGCATTTACATCAGCAGCGCTAAATGATGGTGCTTTGGGCGCTAAGAATGAAAATATCTTGGAAACAAACTTAAATACTGGATTAAGAATGTCGCCAATAATCCCCTTCGGTTGGTCGAATATTTGAATGTGATGAAATTCACTAACAATAAAATCAAGGCGATCATCATCGTTAAGTTTTACGCCGTTAACATAGATATCAACGTCATGATGAAAGTTTTGCTCTTTTAACCAATCAAAAAAAAGAGAGCCGGCTTTTATCTCGACTCTCTCTTTCGGCACTCCAGCGACACGCTGAATTTCAATTGTTGGCATATTTCATAAACTCCAACTTAGTGAACTTTCTCTCAAGAACAATCAACCTATCCATTCTCACAGAACCGTTTTCACCTCGACTATGTAATGCGTTACCATCGATAATCAAGCCAATGTGAGCGGGTTTTGAGCCTATATAGCCTATAAATATTCCGTTATTTTCTGGTTGATTTACTTTCTCCCAAAACTCAACTTCATTTTTATAGCAAGTAACAAAATCCGTTTCAGACTCATATCCTGCGCCATGGTGGATCTCAATACCTAGAACGTGTCGATAATAGAGAACGACAAGCCCCCAACAATCCATAGTGTCAAATGTGCAAGACCGGTTTTTCCATGGTTTACCGATGGTTTTATCGATGAAATCCTGAGTTGTCATACAGCCTCCAAGCCTGGCCATTCTTGTGGCTCATAAATACGTCCGATGTTTTTATTCAATGGGTTACTCATAGATAGCGTGACAGTCACACTTTCATGGTCCATCGACACATCTTTCACAAATAATTTCCATCGAGTAATGGCCTTACCTTTGTCTTTCTCATCAAATAAGCGATAAGTAGCCTCTATGGGTGTCATTCTATTGAATGATTTCCATAGCTTAAGTTTCTGCTTAAAGTCTTGTGCTACACGGCTGAATTTAACACTGGCGTCAATGATGGGCGTTCGGCTTTGCTGACTGTCAGATAGTTCGAAATTACACGGCTGATATTCAACCCCACCTAGAACCTTTGGGAATATTTGATAAGAAACAAGATAGATATCTCCGAACGACGGATGACTAAATTGCAGTGTCTCATAAAGTATTCTGTTTGGCCTTTGTGCCCGATACTCTCTTAGTGTAGGCATTACAACTCCTTATACTTAGGTAGAGTCTCAGTGACGATAATATCAAGCCAACTTCCAAATGATGACGGAAACTCAACGATAATATCGTCGAATTCATCATCTGAATTATAAAGTTTCTTACTAATGACTTGACCAGTCCATGTTACAGAAGATCCATTAATACTGGTTTGCACTGGATAGGAAACAAAATGTAATTCCTGCTCCTGCAGTCCACTACCACCAAGATTAATTTTCATCCTGAACCAGCGATTGCAATTATCAAGATAGTTGGGACTTCGCAACCACTGCGCAAATGCACGCTCTTGTTGAAGTGTAAATATCCAATTCACACTCCATACAGTTTTTAAATCATCAGTTAACTTCTGAAATATAGGTGCGCCTACCTGTGGTTGATCTGTCAAGAAGCCAGTGTCTAGCGTCATGCTTTTATCGGCTTTCTGCGCTAGAGGAAGCCAGTCAGGGTAATCAATAACCATATATCAACCTCTTGCTCTCGCTGTTGCCGATGTGTTTCTTGTGATGGATTGAAGCATAGGGCCTTTGTTATCCATATCCATAATGAACGCCTGAATAGTTAGCGTATTTCCATCTTGTGATGTCTGTGCGTCAAACTTGTGTCCACCAGATGAATAGTCATTAAATACAACATTCACATTCATACCGCCACCCTGCATATCTTTATTGGAAATAACCTTTCCATTGTCACCGGGGATCATGTATTGACGACCGTTGTTAGCCTTGAATATCTCAGGTTTACCACCTTCACCAACTCGATACATTGAACCAGCGTCAACAGGTCCGCCATTTTTACGAGCACCAGCAATTGCCAATGTTGAAGCAAGACCAGTAGTTCCAACTAAACTTGCATTAGCTGGCGCGGCATTAGCCCCCATGGTAGCTAAAGAAACAAACGCAGCGGCAGGAGCCCATGCAGAAGCGACAATTGCAGCTTCACCCATAGATGCAGCAGCAGCGGCCGCACCCATTGTTTTACCAATGATGAAATTCTTCAGCATTTCAACACCGGTCTGAACAATGGAATTAACAACACTGTTTAGTATTGTGTTACCTAGTGATCTCATTGCATCGGCGGCAGTCATGGTACCAGTCAATAATCCAGTGATAGCGTTTGATGCGCTTCCCGACATTGCATCAACAGCAGATGTAAGCATGTCAAAACCTAAGCTCTGCTGGCTTAACATCTGCCACTGTGCAGCAGTTTGCTGTTCGTTGAATTTCTTTTCCTGTGCTGTTCTTATTTGAAGATATTGCGCATCAGTGATTTGCTTAGCTGTCGTAAATTGCTCGTGTGAGATTTGTTGGTTTGCATACGCTTGATTAATGATTGCCATTTCATCAGCATAATACTTATCCATAAGCGCTAGTTTTTTAGCATTCTCATTTTTCAATTGCTGAACAGGATCGAACTGAGCTCTATTATCTTCAATTGGAGAAATTGAAGCCTGAGCATTAGCCTCGGCTATTTTTTTAGAATACTCGCCAGCTAGCTCAACTCTTCTTCTTTGGTAATTCTCCTCAGTAACTAAATTACCTTTAAGTTGCCTTTCGAGTTGCTCAAGAGATAGCTTGTATTCTTGATTAGCCTTTGCTTCTGGATTTTGCGAGAAGGCGTCTTTCCTGTCTTTGATTTTCTGTTTTAAGTCAAATTCCTTTCCAGCCAACTCTGTTATTTCTGCAATCTGCGCCTTCGTTGCTTTACTGCCAAGTTTTTGAACGGCTTCAAGAATGGCAGCCTCGCGAGCAAGTCCTTTCGTTTCCAATTCAGCAACTTTTGTCGCATTAGCTACATCAGTGATCTTCTGTTTCAGCTTTTCAGCTTCCGTGGCTTCTTTTAATGCTGAGCTAGCAGCCTGTTTTGCTGTTTTAATTCCTTCTTTTTTTGCTTGAGTATTTTCATACTCTTGAGCTGCTAAATCTTGTAAGTTGCGAATTGCATCAGGGTCTGTTATCCCTGCATCCTTAGCATCATATATGGCTTTTAGCTTCGCCCTTTCAGCTCCTTCTAATTTAGACAGAGCAAGTCTTTCTTCCATTTGCTTAAGTAGTTTTTCACCCTCAGCACCCCCGTAGTCAAGCTTTGGCCTTACAAGACTGAACTCTTCCTTTGCTCCAGTTGCCTCTCTTATCTGAGTTGTTAACCTTCCAAAAGCTGATTTCTCAATATCAAGAGTTGTTGCACTCTTAACACTTAAGTCAATAGCTTCCTTTGCTTTCCTGTTGTATTCATCTTGAGCATCAGATAAGTATTTTGATATTAGCTCATGTCGTTTTTTATTCTCAGCTAAATCACCTTCCAGCTTTATCTTTTCTCTTAATATATTTATTGTATTTCTTTCAATTAACTCTGGATTATTTCCTAGAGCGTCCTGTTGCATCCTTAAGCGAGCCTCAAGTCTAGCTAGTTGCTTTTCCTGCTCCTCCATTTCCGCATTTAGAACTTTCTGCTTGTCGGCGGCATCTTGCGCGTCACGAGCAATCTCTTGATACGACAAACCTTTTAACTTAGCTGTTAACTGATCTATGCTATCAGCAAAATCTCTAGCCTCTTGTTTTGCTTGCTCTGATTTCTGATAGAAGTAATAGATTGCGGCACCAGCTAACATGGCCACACCAGCAGGGCCACCTAACATCCCCATAGCGCCACGCAACAAACCCATAGATAATGATGCAGCTCTCGCTGCGGCTGCTGAGTTTGCCATTGCTGCTGTTTGCGCTTGTGTTGCTTGGGTTAATGTTATTGCAGCTTTTGAGGCTAATGATTTTTTAGCGATTAAGTTATCAAGAGCGGTTGCTTCCGCCAAGGTTCCTTTTGCAACGTTGTACTCTGCTTGAGCAAGGGCAACAGCAGATCTAGCGGAGGCTAAATCAGCCTGAGCCTTTCTGACTGACATATTTGCAGCATACTCACTTGCTCTTGCTGATTGCAGTGTAGCGACTGACTCTTGACGAGAGGCGGCTGCCATCATCACTTTTGACTTGGTAGCCATAGCTAATGCGCCAACATATCTTGAACCAACCACTGTGGCAATTACCGTCAAGACAGAGCTAAGCTCATCTAAATTCTTACTAACCGTAATAACCGCATCACTAAACGCACTAATGGTTGATTTTATTGTTGTATTTTCACCGAGAAACTTGGTTAGGTTGTTCCCAGCCTCTTGGAAAGCCTGTGACATTGTTCGAGTGGTTTTGGCAAACTCTTTACCGATCGCATCACCTTGAGAGAGCAAACCTTTCACAACAACATCAGTAGTTAGCTTGCCTTCTGCTGCCATCTTACGGAGTTGACCAATACCAACACCCATCGAGTCAGCAAGTGCAACCATCAAACGGCTACCCTGTTCCGCCACTGAGTTAAATTCTTCACCACGGAGAACGCCAGACGCGATACCCTGCGATAGCTGAATAATGGCATTTTCTGCTTCCTGTGCAGTAGCACCAGAGACGATAAAGCCTTGGTTGATGATGGATGTTAATTTTGCCAAGTCCGCTGCTGATGTGTTGTATTCTCTCGTGCCTCGCTCTAATCGTGCATAGAGCGTTGCTGTGGCATCGAGGCTAGATCGCGTTGCTTGAGAGATATCAAATACTCGCTGAGTAACATCAACAAGTGACTCACTCGCACGAACTGAGTTAGATAGCTTGTTGTTTAATTCAGTCCATGCTTCGGAATAACTAGCAACCATTGAAGCAGATAAATAACCAGTCAGAGCCACCGCAACTTTAGATAGAGACTGCATTGAACGCTCTGTGTTATTTACTGACTGAGACGTTCGGTTAAAGCTACTATCCATGCGATTAAGGCGTTGCTCTAACTGCTGTTGAGATGTAAGTAGTTGCTGAACATCCATCTGTACTTGATAAACAATTTCGCCTACTTGTGCCATTTATCGGCTCCTTAAAATGAAAAACCCCGCCAGTTGGCAGGGTTGTGTAATCTTTAAAGTATTTTACTGTGATGCTTTTATTGCGTTAGTAGTAGCTTCAATTGTTTTTTGTGACATCTCTAATGCATCATCAGAAAGCGTTTGCTGCCCCCACTTGGTCACTTTACCCTCTTGAAATGTCACAACTAACCTATCCTGAGATAACTGCTCGTTATCTACCGGAGTAAATCCATAATAAACTTTACCCCAATATACCCATCTTTCTCTTTCTGTATTGACTTCAGTTCTTCTAGGGTCACCAAGAACTGTTCTTACTTGATCTTTATCCATTCCTAATGAAAGCATGGATGATTTTTGGTTGTAGTTAATTTGCTTTTCTTGTGCGCAACCAGAAATAATTAGGGCAGATAAAACCAAAAAACAAGATAATAATAACCTTTTCACAACACCATCCTCGTTAGTTAATTTGTTGTTATGTTATATAGATGGTAATGCAAAAGAAAGCAAACTAACTCATTTTCGTTTCCTGCTCACCAATCGACGCTTACCGCTAATCAGTTCATCATTGCGCTTATCATCTTGCTTCATGATGTTGTCATATTCTTCTTTTGTGAAGCCTTTCTCATCAGGGTATTTAGCTTTGAGCATCATCTGAAATTCAGTCATGGTTAGCTGTTCGGCTTCATCACGATTCATACCAAAATGAGCACGAGCTGAGCTAATGTAGTCAATTGCCATAAACTCATCTGAGAATTCGTTTTTTCCTTCGTTACGTTGAAGTTTGCGGATCTTGGCTTTACCGATAATTCCGTGAGTGAATAACTCTCTGGCAATGACGATAATGTCAGCGATTGGCATCTTGCCGTTTTTATAGACAATACCTCGCTTACCCGATCTCCATTCACCAATAATTTCTGAACAATCATCATCACAACACGCCTGCATCACTATCATTGCAGTTTGTAGGATATTGCGTCCGTATGTTGGTTTGCTAATGGCTTTTATTAACCACTCAGGAATAACCCTGTAGCTCATTACGGCACGAGTAATTAACTCTTGCACCTCAGCACCATTTAATTGACCGTAGGCTTTCACAATCTGTTTAGGCTCACCAATTTTTGTGATATTGATGAACGATGGTCTAAATAAGTAATCCTTTTTATCAGTAGAGATAACCATCTCACCGATTTCTAAAATAGGCGTCATAATCCCTCCTGAATATTATCAAGGGCACTCGAAAGCACCCTTTGTAATATTAAGCAGCAGTAACATTGACCACGCATTTTGCTGTTTTACTGCCATCCTCAGATGTGACAGTGATATTTGCAGTACCTTCAGCAACACCACGCACAGTGACTACATTCACAAGCTGAGTAACTGTTGCAAAGTTCGGCTTATCGCTCACAGCAGTGTAGTTTTTGTTCGTCGCATCGGTTGGGGTAAATTTGACAGTAAATGTCTTAGTTTCACCCACTTTTACAGACAGAGTAGCTGGTTCTACTGCGACACTTTCAACCACGATTTCTTCTTGTAGCCATTCAACCGTTTCTGCATCAGCAACTTTCAATTCACCTGAATAGGTAGAGATTTCTTTTGTTGGAAATTCCATTGACCATGATGTGAAAGCCATATAACCCTGAACAACATCAGAGCCATCGCCTTTCATATCAAGTTGAACCCAATATGACGGTTGGCGACTTGCTTTGATTTCATCAAGGATTTCTTTGGCAATATCAAACGCGGAAGTAGAACCGGTTACACCAGCTTTCTTTAATTCACCATCGAAACTAATGGTAAAGTCAGCGCCAGTAACAATTGACTCAGTTAAGCCTTTGGTGTCATCAGCATTAGATGTCACTGTCTCCATACCGAAATCGAATGACTTGCTTGTTAGCGCACCTAAGCGCAAGAATTGATCTTGTGCTGGTACTTGGTCAGGACAGCCTTTTGCAATGCGCAGAATACCTGCGTTACCCATCACTAGGCCTTTATCATCAGGGCATTGTGCCATGTTATAACCTCTTTATTTGCAAATAAAAAAGGCCGCATAAGCGACCTGTTGAGATGTGTTTAATTTAAGATGTACAGCGAAAAGAAAGCTTAAGGATAAACCGGCCTTCTTCTGTTGGTATGGGCCTTGGTAGTCCACCTAAGTTGTAGATTGAATTGAGTTCGCAGTCATCAGGAAATTCAGCAACAAAGTTTAGAATTTCATTAGCCCTTATCAATGCAGGCTCAGGATCATACTGCGCAGATACTAGAACAAGCGTCACGAAATCATCAGCACCCAAATCAGCAAATCGACCACTACCATCATCAGGCTGAATAACAGCATATTGCTGAGTTTTTTCGTCTGGTTTCTCATTCCACGTCAGATATTGAACGATGAAACCATCTAGTAAATTACCTCTGTTTAAGTAGCGCTCAAACTTCTCATGTATCATATTTGAAGCTCCCGTCTCACCGCTTCATCAATAGCCTTGCGTTCATCCTCAAAACCACGAGACAAGAACTCTTTACGAGCACTTGAACGCCTAAAGTTTTGCTTAATTCTTGGATCATGAACATAAACCGCGTAGTTTGCTGTATATCCGACACGACCAGTAACGCGAGTGCCATTAACAGTGACTTCTCTGAATTTAGAGTTGATAAGTGTTGATGTATCAATAGGTGTGTATATAGCCGCCTGAGCACTACCAATCAACAAAGCTGACTGAATAGCTCTCATCACTTTCTTACCTTGTATGTCACCAACAAGTGCTCTAAGGTTTGCGTTAGCCTGAGAAATACCCCTTACTTTTGCGCCCATATCACACCGCCGTTATCAGAGTGTAGTCATCTGCAATATGCTCAAATAGGTCTTCATCGCGTTTGATGAATTTTATTTCATCAGCACCGACAGATAACGGATCGCCTGAGTGCTTACCAATAGTGATAAAGTCACCTTTTTTAGCATCAGCATACTCAGTCCAGAAAACCAACTTAATGGTGATTTCAGAGCCAACATCCAACTTTCCAGACTTAAGCTCACTACCATAGCCACAAAGAAAATGAACCGGCTCTGAGAATGTAACTTTGCCGTATTTATCTTTTCCGTTTGGTCGCCATAAAGTAGCCCACGAGGTGTAAGCCCAATTCGCAACTGAACTCATTACGCCCCCCTACACATACAGCCACCTTTCGCTATCCACAAACCAGCATGAGCAGTTTGAGTTGGATCGTCTGGTATTAACCCATTAGCACAACCGTGCTTATCTAAACCACGCAGTAGTGACGCAGCCGATTTCCATCTATCACCAAACAATTGATATCGAAATGAGCGTGATGCGCCGTTAGGTGCTGTTTGTGAGCTGATATATTTATCGCCTTGACCAAGTGCCATGAGTGAAAGCAGATACATCTGGATTAATAGTGCAGTTGCTGATGGATAGTGTTTATCAAGGCATTCTTGAATACTGCCTACCTGCTCAATAAGTGCTTCGAGAATAAAATCAGGTAATTCTATTCCCTGCCCTGTCAGGTACTCTTTGGCTTGCTCTTTTGTGATCATTATTACCTCACAAAGCAAAGCCCCCTTTCGAGGGCATAAAAAAACCGCTTTCGCGGCTATTCGTCTTTGTCTTTTTTAGACTTGGCTTTTGGTGTGGCTGGAACCAGTTCAGCGGCATCATTAGATAATGCTCTAACATTAGCCTTAAAGGCTGGATGAAGATTTTCTAACTCAACCACCTGACCCTTTTCGACACCATGCCAAGGGATAATAACCTCGTACTTTGTCATTGCAGATCCTTAGCTCAGTTTGGCACCGTAAACCACACCAGACTTGCCGTCACCGTCACGAGTAATTTGCAGACCTGCTGCGCTCATGATTTGGAAGTTGTAGTTTTCCTGTGGCATAAAGCGAGGTTTAGGAACAACACCTGTTGCCATACCAACTAACGGTGTCACTACATCTTTACGGCGTTGATAAGCGATAAACTCAGAGCCTTTAAGCGCATAAGTAGGGCGAATTTCTTTCACGCCAGCATACGGTAGTAATGTGTCGATAATGCGACCATTTACCACGCTATTACCAGCACCAGCACCGACAGAAACAACCACAGGCTTAATTAAGTTACCCCATGCTTCGTAACTCACCCACATTACATCGTAAGCATCCACTTTGTTGTTGAATGCAGTCTGACCGAACGCACCACTAAAACCAAAGAACGCTAACAATGCAGGCAAGTCGGCTGTGGTTAAATCGATATTAGCACCAGAAGCTCCTAAGTCGATTTTCGCTGTGTTGCGGTGATTTTTCAGGCCTTGGCCTTTGTATCCCTCAACACTAATAGATGCATCACCATTTAAGAAGTAGTTAACTACTTTCTTATTGAATTGACGCATTTTTGCAGTTTGAGAATCAAGAACAAGATCAATACCAACTGTGCTTAACCCCGCCGCATGGCGCCAGTTAACACCAAAGCCAGCGGTAAATACTGGGATTGGGTCACCATCAGAACCATAATCGGTGTGATCATGAGAGTATGGCGCTTGACCATCGATGCTGATTGATACGTCATCAGCAATATCGCCAACCACGTTATACAGTTTCGCTGTTTTGCCAATTGGTAACACTGTTTGCAGGCCCATTAAATCATTGACGATTTCCATGCCTGTTTCTTGGTCGCGCAACTGAATAATATTGTTATCTACTTCTTTCCAGAATTCCTTAGAGAAACCGCCTGACTGGTTTGCCGCTAAAGTCTCACCATCCATAACATTCCGATACTGGTTTATCATCAGGTTATGTTGCGTGTTATAGATATTACGTGTAGCCCATAGGCTATCCCACTGACGTTGCAGTCGGCTATTTGTTGCTAAAGTTTCAGCAGTATAAAACATGTTTTTTCCTTTTTATTAATCAGTAGTTGCAGTAGCCACAGTGCCAACACGAAAGCGAACACGAATGAAATCATCAGCTTTTAGCGTCACTTCATCTTGAGAGTAGCCAATTACTGATTCCGTATCAGCGGATGCAAGAGCGCCTTTACCATCAGCACCAAGCTTGATCGGAGAGTCTTTTTTATAAGTTCCAGCAGGAACCAATACAGCCATCTCTCGACCTTCTTCTACATACTCACCAACCAGAGAATCACCAACCGGAACGCCATCACGAATAGATAGCCCTTGGTGATATGCTGGATTGGCTACATAAATGCGACCGGATAATGCGGTGGCTTGAGCGAACTCATTGTCTGCGTTAATAACAACAAAAGTGCCCGGCAACGTAACTGCTTTTGCTGCGCGAGTTTCTGTGATTGATTTACCGTCAAGGTTTACACGGCGATAGCGACTAGTAGCCATTATTTAGCACCTCCAAAGTATGCTGCTGGATCTGGTGCGCCAGTTTGCTCTTGCTGTGCGCCTGAGTTGCCGGCCAAACTTGCTGCGTCACCAATTTGTTTATGCATGTCGATCAGTGCTTGACCTTGCAGTGAGTTAGCCACCACTTCACCGTATTTTTCGGCAACTGCTTTACGCATTTCTGCTTCTTCTGCGCGTTGGTTTGCGGTTAAAGTTTCTTTTAACTGATCTTGATTGGCTTGCAACGTATCAATTTTTGACGTGATACCTTCCAATGCTTTTGTTACGTTCGCAGCAATTTGATTGCCGATTTCTGAATAAAGCTCTGTTTTTTCTTCTTGAGTTAAAGGCATGTCGCCCTCCGTGCTGTTATTGATTGCAGGGCTTGCCTGCGGTTTACTGAAAGCTGATTTAAGTTTGTTTGTTACAACCTTCACCCACGACTCTTGACGCTCAACTTCTTCGCCTTGCGCATCAAAGGTGATGTTGCCATTTTCATTTGTGTAGGAATGTAGTTTTGCATTACCTCCATCGATAACGATTACTGCATGAGTGTCTGTGAAGTCCGATACCCACACGTAACCATCACCAGCAACGAACTGTTTCTTTGCGGCCATTTCAAGGCGATGTGATTTTTCACGATAAGTTTCACCAACTAGAGCGCCACTGTTAGTTTTAACCTCTGTGGCTTGGTCAGCATTAACCATCATTCCGACACCTTGAGCTGGTGTTGCTGCGCCTGACTCATACAGCAGAATTGCGTCATGATCCATGCTGTGTATCTTTGCAATCCAGTTATAACCCTGCGCTTTCTGTTCTTCGTTTGCTTCGATCTGCTCAAGAAAAACAGCAACGCTTGTATGAATTGGCTCTGAACTTTCACCACTTTCAATCGCTTCGACGCGCTGAAGAACTTCTTTACCGCCTTCTGACTCTTTAGCCTTATCTACATCTATCCACTTTTCTAAATAGATGCGATTACCGACCTTGGAAACATTTCTGTTTGCTGCGCCGATATACCCAACATTAAGACCCTCGAAAGAAAGCGCTGATACAAACTGACCATCAAGCGTAGGGTGGCCTAATGGCGCAGGAGTGCCTTCTAACTCTCGGTAATGGGCGTCAATCTCACTTGCTGGATATAATCCACCATTCATAATGACGTTTGCTGGAAGCGTATAACTTGGGATAATAATGTGTTCACGACCGTTGTATGTTTCACGCCGAATAGAGGCGCTATTAACCTTGGTCGTGACGTTTACTTGAATTGGCATCAGTTATTCCTCCGCCCATTGATAACCACGTTCTTTCATGGCTTCTTTTTCCTCTAACAGTTTATTGATGAGAGTCTTGTTGTAAGGTTTGCCGTCTTTATCAACAAGAACGGTTACAGTTGAGCATTTACAGTTAATTGAGTTAGCATCATGAGCCCACCAATCACGCTGTTCATCAGACGTAAACATCTTCCCGTGCCTAGCTGCATGATTAGCTCTCGTCGTTGGGCTTAGTGCAGAGATATGAATTTCGCGAGTTTCAAGGTTAAGCATTTCCTTGGCTTCGTCAGCTTCATCTAATCGCGCCCTACGCAATGCACTTGGTATCTCTGTCCTTGCTATCCGCTTAGCTCGGCGAGTTTCAATGCCAGCTTGATTGGTTAGGTTTCTCGCTACTTCACGAGGGTTTAAACCTCTCGCGATACCATCCGTAAGAATGCGAGCCATGTCAGCTTTAACCTGACCTGACAACCCTTTCATTTCCTCGAACACACGAGCGCGAACTAGAGCCATTCTTAGTTGATATGGCTCACTCATCAGTATCGTTGCAATGCTTTGCTGAGTAGCTGCGTAAACGGTCGATTGCTGTGACAGGTTGGCGTACTGCTGTGCTGTTCCTCTTTCGTATGCTGTGCTGACGTATTCGAGGAAAAGAAAGTTACCGAACTCGCCACCATTCAAAAGCACCTCATCAACCATTAGTTCACCATCTCTCAACAGTATTGATAGATAGTTAGGATCTAAATCGAATTGGTATTTTCTATTGACGACTGGCTCAGAGGGGATCCTGTTAAGAAGTTGAATGTAGCCTTTTGATATTCTGCGAATGCGTTTCGCAAACTCTCTCATTGCGCCACGTTCTAGTTTATCGACTGATGTTGGATCAGCTTTCGTCCCGGGTCTTATCGCCGTCCTTATTTTCTGTATTTTCATCAGTTTCACCTAATGGCTCTTCGCTATAATTTTCATAGCCAGCCGCCGCCCTAATTTCTTCGACACTAAACACTGGCTCACCAGTAGAGAGGGCAGTTTGATTAACTCGGCTCATCTTCTCAGCGCTATCAAGCTTATCCATCGATGACTGTTCGTTTAAATCATCCCAAACAACCGTTTTCTCACTGATAGGCTCTAGTACCTTGATGTTAATTAGGTGGTCGATGAAGTCCTCTATCTCAAAAGCGAGCTCGCTTTCTCTGCGCGATTGGCATCGTGAATTGAAATACCGGTTATCCTCTGTACTGGCGCGCTCTCCTGTTTGAGTCATTGCAAGTATCCTTGCAGGGATATCAAGCGCTGAAGATGCTGTTTGTAGGTTAACCATATAGGTTGGTGTCGGATCTGATACAGCACTAACCAGAGGTGAAACGTTAGCCCCCTGAGTAACAAGAACCGAATCGTTACCGATGTTAATTTCTCTGGCAACTTCGTTATATATTTCCTGCAAGCCAGAGACATCAACGCCGTACATTCTCGCTATTTCATCTAACCTAGACTCTTTGTCGTAGTTGATATTTAGCTGTCTTGCTGCGTTTTTAAGGAATGACTCACCAGACCCCCCCTCAACCTTTTCAAGACTTACAAAGGCGTTATAGGCAGGCTCAAGAAAGCCGATAGCGTCAACTGAATAATCACCTAGAATGAAAATCCTATCCGGATGAATATTGATATTTCTAGTCCCGCCATTTGGTAGCGTCTCCGTGTACTGCCACATGCTAGGTTGACCGTAATTAGGAGAATTAATGTCAGTCACCCAATCAGTAGGCTTAATTGCATTCGCCCATGCTGGCGTTGCCTTTTTAAGTAACTTTGACTTCGTTACAGGCTCATGCCACTTTCCACTATCATTGATATGAAGAATTAAACCCGCATAACGACCAACAAGACGCTTCTGATCTGCTTCTTTGAACGCTTTCCAAATACGCTTATTCACGTACTTTTTAAATGAAGCTTCCCAAGTTGTTTCTTTCTTGTATTTATCTGCTTTATCACCCTCAATCACTTGAGGTGATGTTTTCCAGCAATTACCTACGAGTTTTGTTACCCCACCAAAAGCAATCCCACCACGGCGAAATAGTTTATATAAATCCTCAAAGGTTAAATCTTGTTTGAATCCGTATTCACACCAAGCAGATGATCGCTTCGCATCAAGCCCCATGGTTGGATTAACCAAAGCCATACGGGCACGAGCTATCGCATCACTCACCATGTGATTGACGGCTAGTTTCATGTTTTCTTGCATTATCGCCTCAGTAATCGTTTTGGAACCAATAGGCCTGCGTTTGATTTTTGTGTGATATACCCATCAAGCCCATATCTAACCGCATCCCAGCAGTGGTTGTTCTTATCCTCAATAACGGGAAGAACCTCACCAGTGATCCGGTCTGTTTTATACGAGTAAAGACGGGCTTCTTTTGCTGTTTCTTTACAGCGAGGATGAATGATTATTTGCTTGAATCCGCGTAGATGTGTAATGCCATCTTCTACGCTACCTTGCCATTTTTTAGCGGCAGAGATATTGAAACCTTGGCGCTTTAAATAGCTGATTGTTTCTGGTCGCGCGGAGTCTGCTTTAATCGGCCACTTGCGAGACTCAGGTATCTTGTCGTAAAACGCTGGCATGTGGTCAAGCTCAACACCTATTCCGTATGCCTCATACTCGATGTACAAGCAGTCGTTTAGAATGAACTGGCGCAATAGCGTGTTAGGGTCTTTTGCAAAACCGAAGTCAGCACCGAATAGTAATCTGTCTGCTTTCTGCCATAAATCATCAGGAAACGATTTAACAACGTATTTATTTGCTAATACCTGCTTATCGGAGTTTTCAAGATAAGCCCCTTCCCATATCCACGCGTAAGTAGCAGAGTCCAATCTTTCCTGATCGCTTAATCGCTCTTCTTCAAGTACTGATGGAAACCACGGGTTATCTCCGTAATTCATCTCGACAACGATGGCATTATCAGGTGGATTCTTTCTAAAGCGTTTATCTGTAGCACTACCGTCTCTTTCCGGGTTCCATGTCACCCATATTTCAGACCCAGCCTCACGAACGGTGGGCGTTAATTTAGTCCATGCTATTTCTGATACTGATTCAGCCTCATCAACCCAAGCAATTAATATTCTCGCTTTAGACTTAATGCTATCTAAGTTATGTCGTAACCCTGCAAACACATAATTGACAGAGCGACACTTTGTGCGGATATACTTCTCGCCAAGTTCATAAAAGTCATTCAACCAAGGCACAGACCTAATCGCCTGTTTCACTTCCTCCATGGATGACTCTTCGAGTGAGTTCATGTATTCGCGAGCGCAAAGTATTACACCTGATTGACCATTCATCGCAGCCATGTAGCCACGAATCGCTGTCATTAATGCAAATGTTCTTGTCTTTGCAGATCCTCGCCCACCGTGTGAGCATCGATAGCGATAATTACCTTCAAAAGCTGGAATTAATTTAGGCGGTATTTCAATCCTTGCTACCGTCATTGCTACCTCCGGCAACCAGAACTATTTTTGTCGGTGACATTGATCCGTCAGATGATTTCAAATCAATATCCTGAGTTACCTTGTCCCCATACTTTTTAGGGCTCATTCTTGCTAAAGCCCACTTTCTGGTATCTATCCTTAACCTTGCCTTAGCAACTGCCGATGGTTCTTCTGTTACATCATCAGCAATATCAAACAACTCTTCAAACACGGCATCAGCTCTTGATTCCATCGCTTTCGCGTACTGTTCACGAAAGTCAGGGTATTCTCGCAACCAACGCATGACTTTAGTTGTGTTTGGCATTCCTGGTCGCTTGCATACAGAACGCAAACTTTCACCATCGGCAATTAGAGCGCATACATCGTCCGCCACCTCTGGTAAGTAATCAGAAGGGCGACCCATTTTCTTTTCAGTCGCCATTAATCAGCCTCTTTTAGAATAATTAACTGGTTTCGTTTATATATCTCCGGCAATCAATGACACCGTTAAGGATATAAACCTATATAAAACTCTATCAATGCCACTCAAAGAATGACATTTGTAGAATTTTCTAAAATGAATAATCATTTACTGTTCAACTACTGGCACATATTTAATATCACTAATCTCATCAGGTGATATGTATACCCATGATCCATCTAGTGATGCGATACCGATTAACCCGTTCGTCACACGAGGCTCTTTAGTGGTCATCATGCCTTCGTAGGTTGTTCCGTCTTTCTTAGTTGCTATTACGTGGTATTTTTCTGACATGATTACTCTCTGTGAGTTGCCGACCGTAATTTGTATTCATCATATGGAATATATGCTTTCCCAGTGTTTACATAGCACTCAAATCCACCCATTTTTGTCTCAATACCAGTGATACCCTGATACTGATTACACTGATATGAATTAACGCCATACATCACCCCAAAGGTGAGCGTAAAACAAAGTAAGATAGTTACAGTGAAAATGGTTAAAACCTCAATTAGACATGACTTGAAATCATCATTCATAAATAGGCATCCTTTAAATTTCTTCAAACCGTGTATTAATAGTCACGCCGTGTTTAACGATAAATTGACTAACAATAGATGGGTTGGGCTCAACGAGAAATACCAATGAGAACAAATGCAAGCATTCAACATAATAAGGCACCCACCACTTCATTTTTATGGTTGCTACCATTCTTCGTGTTTTCATATTCCACCCAATAAAAAAGGCCACTAGGGCCTATTCTTTCTTGCCAAATATCGACTTAAGAACCCATAGAATTACCGACAATCCAACTACAGTTCCCCAGTTGATGTTTATTGCCAAGTCGAATCCTGCTGAATCAGCAAACCAGTTCCAAATATGTAGCAAGCACCATGACAAGAAGAAACTTATTGATAGAGCTACAACCATAAATATGGCTAATATTGCAAAAGATTGACCTGTTGTTAGTCCAGTTTTTTTTATTTTCATAGTGATATCCTCATGCCGCTAATCTATGCATCTCATCGAGCAATGGTTGCTTATGGTTTTTATTAAACAACTTAGTTAATTCATCCTTTCGTTGTTCAAAGCTCCATCCCATTGAGATAAACACTGTGTTGGCTCTTTGCAATTCAGTTACGCAATGTATTTGCTCTGGAGTTAGGTAATCACGAATAGGCTCTTTCTTTCCTATTTCGTTATGAACACGAAACTTAGCAGATGTCATACCAAGCACAATACGATTAATTAAGTCTGCCTCGTTACTGAAGTGATGAGGTGAAATAGTTTTACCTTGCTCTTCTCTCGACTTTTTAACTGCATCAGTCATTGGCTTATATTCCAATCTTGATGTGTTTCTATCTAATTTCTTAGCAGCCAAAGCCGATCGCATTTTAAAGAACTCAGAAACAAGCCTTTTCTTGAATACCCTAACAACATCATTATTACGCATATATGTAATTAACAACGTTGCCTGCTGCTCATTAAGTAACGCCACCTGTTGTTTCTGTCGTCCACCATCGGTATCAAAGGATCGCATTTCAAATGCTACCCTTCCAAATTCATTAAGGTCATCGACATAGTGACGAACAAGTTGAATTACTGTTTTGTGTTTCTTTTTAACTCCATCGGCGATTGCAGAAGAGCTAGTTAACAAATCAAACTTTTTAATTTCCACTAAAGACATGGTGTATTTCCTTATAGAAAAGCGAACCTGTTCACCAGAAATAACCGCCCCACAGAAAACACCATTAACGGTTTTTCTCAGGTTCGACTTTCTGTAAGGTTCTGTGAGTGTTTTTAATTGCGCGGTGAATGCACAGAGTGAAATACGTAGAGTTCGCAACCATCATCACGTATCACTACGTTAATCAGGTCGCTTCTAGTCTGTTCCTAGCAGTCAAGATAGGGATCGACCTCCTTAATGGATAAACGACTTATCTAATTGCTGATATATATATTTACTTAAGCTATACTAAGTAATTATCACTATACTTTGATTAATATCCTGTTAGTTTGCCCATGCACCCATGATGGGCTTTTTTTATTCTTTTGGAATGCTTTTATCCAGCTCTTCACGGAATTGAGTTGGGTTATCGAAACCTTGTGCTGCCATGATATTTCTCCATTAAAAAGCCCCGCTATTGAGCGAGGCATTCAGTGTTGATGTAATTCTGCAAATACAAAGTTTGCTGTTCGTTCTCAACTATCATTTCTCTGAGACGTAGATAATCTTGTTCAACTGCTTTGTTAAGTCGTGCGGTGGTTTCATCACTTCCGCTTTCGGTTGAATTCTTGGTGGCTGCTGGACACTCAGCTTTGGCGTACACCCGCTTAGAACCAGAGTTAACAGCATCACGAAGAGTGTTGATTTCATTCTTTGCACTGGCTAACTCCTGTGAGTGACGAATATCGAGTTGGTTTAGTCGAGTGATACGGGCCTGATAGTCTTTGTTGATTTCGACTTGTTGTGATAACTGATTGGTTGCTGTGCTGTAATCTTTGCTCAGTTTGTCGTAGTCATCTATTACCCACCATAGCCAGAATGCAGATATTGCCAGTAGTCCAGCTAATACTTTAGTTAGCGTGTTCATATCACTTAACGCCGTTGTGCTCTAACGAGTAGTGATTACCGTCATTGAAACGACCGCCCCATGTACCGCCGATAGATTCCCAGTATTCACCAAGCAATTTATGGTCGCTTGATGCTGTTAGATATTTGCCATCTTTAAATAGGTTGAAATCCACAGCTAGGCGTTGTGTGTGTAAGCTGTTTTTAATACCTGATCCCGATTTGGCATTTAACTGTGCTTGCTCAGGCGTTCGGTATGCTTCAGAAAACGTCAGCTCATAGCCGTTGTCGTAGGCAAAGATAATTAAGTCCGCAATCATGCGAGTGAATTTTCTTTGTTTCTTACCGAGTGTCATTTTTACTAACCCCTCTAAATATTTGCATTACATTCCCACGGCTAAGAATTATTAGTGCGCATAGCGTGATATTGATTCCGACTTCAAATGGATCTGCATGAGCGTAGTCATTCGTTAATATGCGTAGTGGGATAGAACCAAGCATAACAATGAGAACCCATGCTATAAGTGACGGAAAGAATTTGTATTTAGCGCCGTTACGCTCATAGTTAACAAGGCGAATAACAGCGAATAAGCATGAGAAAAAATTGACGTAAATCCAAAACATTGAGATGGTCATCTTCCACCTCCTCTGAATTTATCTATCAGGTTGTTAATAACGTTGTTGATACTGTCTGTGAGCGCACCGGGTTTAGATATTGTTACCAAAACACCAACCAAACCAGCCGATGAGAACATAGCACCAACAGAGCGATCGACTTCTCTATCTCCGACAATGCCACTCAGTAGTGACGACATGAAATCAGCGCCTAATATCCCGATAGCAAATGCAACCGTGAAATATGCCCATCGCTTTAACAGCCGGATATCATGAGCAGACAATACAAATATCACCGCCCCTGCGAACGCACCGATAACAACGCCTGCGTCCATACCTGAATAGAGACCTACAATAGAGACACCCGCTAACGAGGCGGTTGCTGTGCCTGTTAACGGCTCTTGCATATATGTAGTCCTGATTAGTTAATAGAACGCCGACTCACAGCTCGTGTGTGAACGTGAGGTGTTGTGATTGATTCTGTGGTCGGCATATACGAAAAAAGACCGCCTAAGCGATCTTCTGAATGAGTTGTTCGGAATAACCGAATATGTGAACTATCCGGAAATTCCGGAGAGTTGAACCTGTAACTACTACTTACAGGTTACAGATAACAAAAAACCCCGCCGAAACGAGGTCTTGAATGAGGTAAGCAAACTTAAGAGTCACGTAAAGCAACTTACCTTATAATTGTTGCTCATTTGCTCATTTATGTCAATAGCAAAGTTAAGCAATATTTTTAACTTTAGCTACACGTTTACGATTATTCATTGCATTTCGCAGAGGTTCGTACAATAACCACTGTGCGGCCTTGAGCTTTTCGTCAACTTCTCGCCTTAATGTAATTAACGCGGGTTTCTTTAACTTCCCTCCTGACCTTGTATTCATTTTGCGTGGTTTTGCAACTTGGTGATAGTAAGATGCAATCGACAACTTAGATGAACCATGAGCGTAATAACTTAGTAATATTCCATAAGCCTGTGTGTCAGTGGCGATGACTGAATCTACGACCTGAGAAATCAACATTCCTTCATCGTCATTGCACATAGGTCTTGATGGATTTTTACTTGGCTCTACTGTTTGCATGAATTTATAAATCATGTTGATCATACGAATATCGATACGACCAGAATATACCCACGCCCCCCACAGATTTAACCATCCATCAAGCCAGCGAAACTGCTCATCTGTTAATTCCTTTTCTCCGATATAGCTCATCTCGCCTCCGGTAATACTGTGTGATAATCATCATTCGCAGTTGTATATAAAACCCTGACACCATCCATCAGCCCGCTTACCACTTCCATATAGTCCATAACCTGCATTACACAGAAGTTAACTCGACCGCCTGATCTGGATTTTAAATATCTTGATTCTTCAATAGCTGCGATTAAGTCAGTAAACATTAAACCACCTCCGAATATTGATCCTTTCGCCTTTTCTCATACCAACGGGCCCTACGAGTGAATATGGATTTCATTCGCTTGAGATATTCGATGTCGAATTTACGGACCGTGTTATCGTGCTCTAAACGAGTTACTCGCTCTTCGCCGATTTTATTGATGAGATTAATGCGATACGGGATGAGATTTCCTGACAGGTCCCTATTGCAGTGAACACAGCCAGCGTGAATATTGAGTAAATTAAATCTTAAATGACTTGCCGAACCCCTTGACCTGTAATGACTAGCATCTACGGACCCACCTCTCACTCCATAATTTAAGGGCCGACCGCAAGCGATGCATGGCTGACCGTAGTCTCGCCAAAAGATGTATTTATTTACTGCCACTTGGGCCTCTTTGTTCCAGTCTGATTTTGTCTTTAACTTTTCCTTTCGGATCCGCAATAACTTCCTTTCCTCAGATAAACGTTTTTTACGGTCCTTTTCTTCGGTCCGTTTAATTTCATTTGAGGCGAATTTTATTGCACAAGATGTGGAACAAACTTTTTGGGTAGATAGGTAGGGAGTGAATTCTTTGTTGCAGACTTTACAGGTTTTGAGCTTAGGCTTTTTAGCCTTAGCCATACATCACCCCAAAATAACTCCAAGAATTAACATGGCGATAAACCATATTGCGACAAATTTTCCATAGCGTAATAAATTGGCATTAAACATTGGCTCAAACTCCTTTTGTGGCTTCTTTGGATGTTTATGTTTGTGTTTGTATTTACTACGATACCTCGCCATCTCCCTCTCCCTTGATTTTATCCATCACTTCCAAATGAGCGTATTCATCTGCACATTGAGCACACACGTAAATTTCATCATCTGTTAGTTGTCTATTGCATGATTGGCAGTTCATTTGATTTGCCTCATAGTTATCCCATAACCAAACACTGCCCCAGTATCGATGTATTCCTGATTAGCGCGCTTTTCGATACCTTTAATCATTGGTGTGTGACCAAATAGAAATAGGTCCGCACCTTTAATCTCACGTACGTTATCATCACCAATGCGCTCACGGCTCCAAATCACATACTGCTCATCTACTGGTTTGCCGAACTCGTATTCATCGGATGGATAATCAGCATGTGCAATGACTGTCTTTTTGCAGTCAGTGTTTACTTCGATTATTAGTGGTAGTTGCTCAGCTTTAGCTAAGCAGGCGCGGGATAAAATCTCTTCCTCATAATTTTGCAGAAAAAACCAATTACCACCGTTGTATAGCCAGTTATTGACATCCCCACCATTAAACAAGGCATCAATAGCCATTTGCTCATGATTACCACGCACCGCTCTAAACCATCTTTCGTTAATCAGGTCTAGGCATTCGACATTCTGATCACCCCTATCGATTAGGTCACCAACTGAAATCAATAAATCTTTTTCTTTATCAAAATCAATTCGATACATATTCCTTTTTAATAGATTGAAGCATCCGTGAATATCACCAACCACCCAAATATGGCGATATTGATCACCATCGATTCTGAGGTAAATTCCGTTTCTTTCTTCGCTCACTTTCTCGCCCTCCGCTTCTTGGCTGCTGGCTTCTCTTTGGGTTCTTCGTTGTCAATTTGCTTACCTTGTGACTGTAAACATTGAGGAATGGCATCCATCCACTTCTTCATGCTCTCTAATGCGTTATTTCTCTTAGTCATAATTACTCATCCTGTTTTCTTTTCAATTTCATGTACTCGCTATCTTCTGGAGTAGTTAGTATTAAACCGAACTGTGATGCCCATGCTTCAACTCTCTGTAAGAAGTGATGCATTTCCCCTTTATCTAGTTTTGAAGTGTGCCTAAGTGTCTCTCGTTGCGTTTTTTCACCCGTTAACACATCGGTGTACTCAGTTACTTCAAATCCAAGGTAAGTGGCCTTTAAACTTTCCTTCACCCACGCTTCAGTACAGAACTCACGACCCGACTTAATCAGATAGTCGCTGATTTCTTTGTACCAAACATGGCTTAATGAGTTTTGAGAGAGGCTTCGTTTTGGTTTGTAAGGCTTGATGGTGACGCTGAGTTTTTGGTGGGACTTAAGTAGTTCAATTACGTTGTTATCAAATAGCTTTTTCGTTGATTCGTGTAGACAGAAGTTTTCCAAGTTAACCTCCTTGCATTTCTGCGTATACCTCTATCCAATATTTAGCTTCTTGGATCCATTCTTTTTTCTTTTTGCGGATTTGTCTTTTAGTTGGTTTGCATGGGAATTTATAGTGCTCCTCAATCCAGCCTACATTTATTTTTAACATCCAAAATCTGCTATTCGTATTGAAGTTAACGTAATAGACCATGACTTCTACTGGTTCACTCACTGTTAGCTCTCCTGTTAAAACGCTGCGCTGAATAATCACGGTCAATTTGCATTAATTCTTCTGCTATCATGTCATCAGAATTATCAGGGTAAATATCGTTATTGTGGGGAAAAGAGAAATCTGCGCCACAATCAGCATTAGTACATTCGATATGATCACAAAGGTGGTTATCTTCTGGGTTCGGCTCGTTCTCGCCACACCATTTAACTTTACTACCACAAAATGGGCATTTCTTGAGTTCGTTCATACTACTTATCCTTTCTGAAAGGGAGTTTATTTTCGATGTAGTCAATTAATGAAAATAAAATTTGTCGTACGTGTTTTCTGGCAAAGTGGATCGGCATATCAATTAGAAAAAGTAGAAAGTAAACTATGCTTATTGGGAGCATGAATACAATTAAAACTGTCCATCTAACTAAATAGGTAATCTCGTTACCTTTAAATTTCGCCCACTTCATCATTCACCCTCTGGCATTGGTGGGAGTGGCATCCAGTGAGTTATTGGATAATCGTCATCTTCAATAAACTCATCGTTATCGCTGATAAAATGGCTGTAAGAACGAGACCAAATCCAACCTTCAAAACATGAATCTGAACGCATGAACACATGCCACACAAACTTGCCATTCCAAAACCAACCTGCAAATACCGGCGTGTCCAGTTCAGGTAATCTCTCACTCACTTTAACCCAATTAGTTCCCTGCATTAGATGCCTCCTTTCGGTTTAGTCTTTTAACAAACGCATCAGAATCAATTCTTAAAAGGCGATTCATAACCTTTTCACAACGATATGGTTTGTGCATTTTTCGATTGCGGTCCGATGTATTTTTCCCGCCTCTCACATATCTACGCTTGCGTGTCATTGCCTCATCAGCGTAGAGCCACATCAGTTTTTTAAGTTCTGTTCCTTTCATCTAAAAATCCTCTTGCGTGCTCCCCCACAGGAACTTGATTAGTTAATTTTGATATTCGATTTAACGCTTGCTACACGAATGAAATAACGTAGTAACTCAGTGTTCATCCACTGCTTTTCAGTCAAATGAAATACCCATGAAAGCAACTTTTCTGGGGTGTTACATGAGGAGATGGAGATTTCGTATTGATCTACTTCGTTATCGCTTAGCTGGAAAACAAAATGATTACCTTCAACTTTTAAAATAGAACGCAACACTTCAAGTCTTTCAATAAAATCATCAGTATCTAACTGCTCTAAATTCATACATTTGCTCCTTGAAATCTTCTTTGTTGTGGTCTGCTACTTTGTTGACAGATGCTTGATGCTTGAGCCTGATCGGTGTCAAGAAAGTGACCATTTTTGAATAATTGATAAACAGTTCCCAATTTCCCAAATCGGTTTTTTGTCACAATTATTTCTGCGTAAGCTGCTGCGGGGGAGTTTTCATTATAGACTGCATCGCGATAAAGCATGATGATGCTATCTGCATCTTGCTCTACACTTCCTGAGTCTCTTAAATCCGCATTGGTAGGTCGTTTGTTAGGTCTCTTTTCAACATCACGAGATAGCTGACTTAGTGAAATAACGGGCGTTCTTATGTTTTTAGCTAAACCTTTCAACGTTGCTGAAATGTGAGCAATAGCCAAATCGTTACGCTCTGCACGAGGCTTCTCAATCAACCCTAAGTAATCGACCATGATCAGCGATAATTCGGGATGACGCTTCTTGTGTCTTGTTGAAATTGCAGTGATTTGCTCAACGGTTAACTTACTGGCATCGACGACCCAGACATTCAAGCCAAGTAAATTACCTGCACCCATAGATACCCTTCCCCAATCTTCGTCACTCATACGAGATGGGTTTCTCAATGCGCTAACAGATAGATTTGCGGATCCTGCAATCTGACGCTCTACGATTTGCTGGGAGTCCATTTCCATGGAGAAAATTAAAACGCCTTTTTTGGTGTCAGATCCGATAACATTTTGAGAGGCAACACCTTCTGTAATTTTCAGCGCGATTTCTGTTTTACCCATTCCTGGTCGAGCGGCGATAATGACCAAATCAACAGGGTTGATGCCTCCCATAATTTCATCTAATTCGCGGATCCCCGTTTTTAGTGTGTCCGACTCCTCGCCTTTGTTAACACGTTCTTGTAAAACTTCCGTGTAATCTTCGATTAACGATGACACATGGACTGGTGCGATATCACCTTTCGAAGAATGCATATCAGATGCCTGAGCAAGAAAACTTTCCATTGCCTCACTGGCTTGCTCAATAGTTCCGTTCTCAATCACACCACGCACAGAATCCATTAACTGGATCATAGCTCTACGGTTATGATTATCGGTCACCATCTTGGCATAGCCTTTTAGGTTGGCTGCGCTAGGACAATCCTTGGCTGTTTGGATAATACTAGCTAGATGCTCACTGCCCATTCCTTCAGCAACCATCATCATATCGATGACACCGCGAGACTTAGCTTGTTTTTGAATAACTTGATAGGCTTCTCGATAGAACCTAACTGAAAATGATTCAGGCTCTAAAGTGGCTAAAACATCCGAGGCATCAGGTGTTAATCCTGAAATTAACAAACCGCCAATAACACTTGCTTCAAATTCCGTATTGATCACTTAAAACCCCCTGTCAGCAAATTTACCTTCTCGAACACCCGTCAACGTTGTTTCTCTTAGCAGATAATCAATGTCAGCCGTCCAGCCTGTGTCGTTTTCACCAAAATAAAATGGCTTAGCCATTCGAACAAAAGCTCTAACGTAGGCTCGCCAACCATCAACGTTTGCCGTTGCAAGGTTTTTGATTATCTTCCTGATCCGTGTTTTACGTTTCTCGTTAGCTTCCACAGCGTGAGGTAATCTGTCGCCAACCTCCTCGTTGTAGGCATTGAGATATTCATCGTAGTTAATTGGAGTTGATTTTCTCTTGGTAGGTTTTACCGATTCTCCCCCTTTCACCTCGTGAGGGGTAAGGGGTGTATTACTTTCTTTCTTTTCTTTTGTAATAGTTTCTTTTGTGTTTAGCTGACTTGGCTTATGTGAATTAGCCGTTTTAGCTAATGTTTTATTAGCCGACTTAGCTAATGTTTCGCTAACTTGGCTAATATTGAAATTCCACTCAGTAAAATCTTTGTTAATTCCAATTTTATTACCTGATGAAATAACAATATTCATAGCAATCATTTCATTCTTCGCTTTGCAAACATGAGTATGATGAATACCTGTCATTTCAGCTATTTGAGTGTTTGTAATACGGTCTAACTTTTTGCCGAAGCCGTATGTCTTTCTGATGATCGCCATAACGACTTTTAGTTGTCTTGCTGTTAAATCTGCACACATAACAGCTTCAAATAGGTCGTTGGCTATTCTTGTGTAACCATCTTCAAGATTTGCCACTGTTGACCTCTCTTGCCGTCGTTGATTACCAAAATCTGCATATGCAACATTACTCATGCGATCCTCCTA
>RWZF01000025.1_pt1 | contig 31361 bp, 42 predicted proteins | sample 2187671 | NCBI WGS metagenome assembly RWZF01 (sample SAMN10531868, study PRJNA481165) | viral metagenome | isolation source: viral particles purified by filtration and ultracentrifugation from about... | host: Nasonia longicornis 2.1 | place: USA:Tennessee | collected 2011-04-01
TGTTTTGGTTTATTAGCTGCATCTTTATAACTCATGCCGTTTTTTACTCTGCAATAATACGTATTGTCTGCCAACTCATTTTCTCTAGCTACTTTTAACCATTTGTAAAACTCTTCGCTATGTTTTCTCTTTCTTTTTGGCTGCGTTGCTGCCCTATGACTATCCCACCCAAGATTCATCCGCAATGTAAACGTGTTGCGGTCTATGTTGTTTTTCAACGCCATATCTTTGACTTCATGCCAGTTGTAAATATCACTCACTCTAATCCCTCCCATATAATTTCGTGACCAGGTAGTAGTCCGACAAACAGGATTAAATTCCCTTGTTTATCATTTAGTTGATAAATGGTTGTTTTCTTATCGCCGTGATTAGTTAGTTTAATTTCCATGACTTTATTTTTTCCAATCTCATAAACTTGCGAATTAGATTTAATACGTTTTATCCGTGGCTCTAAGATGTCGAATATAGTTAGTTGCTCCATCTTGCCACCCTTATCCCACTTTTATTAATAAGAGGATTATCTTTTCGATAACCCTCATGCTTGTACATATTAATTTCGTGTTTGTTTAAGTGTCCTGTGATAATTAGTAGTTGACCGTCTTGTAATTTATATAAGGTAGTCATGTAATCATCTGTTATTTTATTTGTGTCGCTGTTTAGTCGAACTACGTATTAACTAATTTCGAATATATTCATCTGTTTTGTACTTTCGAATGCTAATTCATTCATCCACAAAACTTCGACTGCAGTTTTTCTGCTTCGTCCAGTGAAACCTGTTTTAATTTCAAAAGTTTTATTTGTCCATCCAACTAAATGTTCTTTATAGATCTCGCTATCATACCCAGAAAGTAATACAGGTCCCTGATGGAGTTTCAATACATTTATTAATTCGATGTGCTTATCGTCAGTAAATTCATTTTCGTAATGCTTAGATTTTCTTGTTGCATGGACATAAGGTGGATCTGCGTATATTAATACATTCTGGCGATTGTATTCATGAATTAATTGAATCGCATCCTTACATTCAATCTGCGCATCTTTTAATCTATCTGCGGCATCAAATATTCGATTTTTCATATCATGCCATTCGTAGGTATTATAAGGACCGTTCTCACTGACGTTTCTTCTCCAACCGACTTGACTATTTGTTTTACCGCCAATCGCCATCCAACAACGAACCAACATCCTGCGTGCATCCTCTAATTCATTCGCAGACTGCTCAATTGACAATTCATATTCAGTTCTAGAATACAAAGTACAGTCTACTATGCGAGCTAACTCATCAGGATTGTCTCGCATTTGTTTGAACAAATTCACTAAACGCTTGTCGATGTCGTTAATTGTTTCTACCACTTTTTTGGTTTTATTGAAGAACACAGCTCCACTTCCAAAGAATGGTTCTAAATAAACTTCGTGTTCAGGCATATGGTCAATAATCCAACTGGCCATACTCCATTTTGACCCAGGATAATTTAGAATACGTTTCATTCAACATCCCCCTTTCTCACTTCGCATTTTGTGTCTACTGCGCCTTATCCATTAAATAAGCAACCACAAACATTAATGTGATTGCTGATAAACCATATATGACTGTTAACCAATACATTTGTGTCACTCCTTCTCAATCTTATCGATATACAACCTTTCCAGTTCTTTGTACGTTAATTTGTTTAAATAATCTTCATGGAATTTCGTGTTCATGAGTAACTGGAATATCATTTGTTCTCTGTCCATTCGGTTATTCAATCAAATCACTCTCTTTCACAAATACACCGTTAATCATTTTCCCTTGCCTGTTTTTAATCTCGTCATAAGCATGAGATAAGCAATCTTCTAAAGTTACACCGTTTTGCTGCCCTAAGATGATTAGAGTTACCACTACATCGCCTATTCCGTCCATTAATGCTAACTTGTCGTTTCTTGCTAATGCTGCAGCTGTTTCTCCGACTTCTTCGATGATTTTCAAAAATTGACCCTTAGATTCTGCCTTGTGTAAATTTCGTTCAATTGCCCAATCTTCTACTTTTAATATTAATTCGTTCATTTGTTCGCTCCTTTTATCTAACTTTTTGTTAGTTAGGTGTTTTCGTCTGACTTACAAGTGTTTTTCATAATCGATCATCGTTTGTCTTATCATGATTCCTAAGCGCTTGATTTCAGCCTTAGGAACAACCTTGCCCTTATACTCCCAATATCTTTTATCTGGATTAGCTACTTCCCATTCGTCATATTCTTTGTTTTTGTTAATTGCATCTTGGTATTTATGCAGTAATGCGCTTAAAAATAGTTGTTCATTCATTTCGTTACCTCCAATGCTTTACGTGCTGTTTTTATAAAGTGGATGTTCATATCTCGTGTAGTTAAAAACGTGCTCATTTTTCGAGTTGTTATTTCTTCTAGCGCTTCACGATAGCGTTTGTTTTCGTCATGTAATTTCCTTACCATCAACCCTTGACCATTTCGAATGCTTTCAGCTAAAGACAGTTCGGATTCTAGCAATTCAACCTTTGATTCTAGCTTTCCAATCTTCCATCCGTCATTTAGTGACTCTCCGATCAATTTACCTCTTGAGTTTTCTAGCTGTCTGTATTTTTTGAGTAGTTTTTTATGTTTATTTTTGTATTTATTACCAGTTAAACTTAAATGCTCTTTTAATTTTTTCACTTCGCCTTCCAAGTCTTTTGTATATTCCAATAACTTATCCATCATTAGTGCTTCTTCGCCAGTCAAACTAGCCTGTCCTTCTGATAAATAACCGATTATCCACTCTACTTGTTCTAGGTCATCTTTGATCATGATTTCACTCTCCTACCACCAATTTTATAGCTTCATCCGCACTCCTACATACACCAACTATCACTGGATAATCTCGCATTACCTTTAAGAAATGTTCCTGATCTTTTCTCAATCTACCTTTTTCATTCTTCACTTCAATAAAAATCATTTTCCCATCGGATTTACGATAACCGAACAAATCACTAAACCCCTTCGGTAAACCAGTATCAAAATATCTTCCGTCAGCCATTCGAACTTTACCGACATTCCCACGAAAAATAACAGCATACGGATTAAGTGCTAATCGGATACTGTTTTGTACATCTATTTCTTTCATGTAATCACCTGCAATTAGTTGTAACGGTTTGTAAGGGTTTGTTGAACCTTTACAAACGCATGTGGCTCTAGGGTTCGACACTCTTTTTCAACCTATTATTGTAAGGGTTTGTCCATAATATATATTAATACTATATATATATTTTTTAGATAATCATTTTATAAAATATTATATAAACCCTTACAACCCTTACAAAGATAAAAAATACATATCGGAAAGTGTTGATATATAAGGGTTTCTTGACTGTAAGGGTTTGAGTGTTAACTATTACGAAACCCTTACAGAACCCTTACAAACTTAATATCTCATCTTAAATACGTAACTTTCTTCCGTTTTTATTTTTAAACCTTTATACCAAACTCCTGCCGAAAGAAACTTTGTGAATTTTTTACTCATTTCTCTACCGAACTTAGTATTCGTCATTCGATACTGGTTATTATCCCTTGCCCACTCATCATACTTTTGGAATATTTCAGAACCTTTTACCTTATAGTTACTTTCTAAATCGCAACACTCTTCAATAAACGCTTCGATTGAGTCCATTTCAGTTCTGTATGTTTGTCTTTGTTCTTTGATTATTGAGGGCTCTTTCAGTCCCTCTCTCTGCCATTTCAAAAAACCTTCAACCGCCCAATTTAATATAGCTGTCATTTCACCACGTAGTTTATATTTAAGGTTTCGGTCTACCTTATGCTCTGGAATCTGTACCGTGAACGGTATGATTGCCATTCTGCGCCAAATACCATCATCTGTACCACGAATGATAGGCTTATGGTTTGTGGCCATCCATAACTTGAATTGTGGATCATACTCAAACTCGTTTTCATGTAAATAACGTGCAGTAACTTTATCTCCACCAGTTAATTGTTTCACTAAACCTTCATCGAACCTCATACCATCATTCGGCTCTGTTGTTGTTACCAATCTAGCTCCATCTAATTTCGCAATGTCTGGACTAGCATTGTTTGATTGTTGCTTAACCATAATAGATTGCGGTTGAATGTTTGTCGCATATGTCCCTAACATTTCTGTAATAATGTCCAGGAATACCGATTTACCGTTACGGCCATTACCATAAAGAATGAACATCATTTGTTCTTCTGTACTTCCGGATAGAGAGTAACCAACTGCCTTTTGCATATATTCAATTAATTCTATATCGTTATTAAATATCTGTTTCAAAAAATCTTCCCACTGATCACACTGTGATTTATCTGTAAATTCCACATTCGAGATACGAGTAAAGAATTTCTCTCTATCATGTGGATTAAGTATGCCGTTTTTTAAATCAATGTAACCGTTCTGAACATTTATGAGTAATTTATCTTTATCAAATTCACTCGGTGTGATTGGAAGTAAATGCTGCGATTCTTTTAACATATTTGTTTTCCCGTTACTGCCACGTGAATACTTGATGTGTTTCTGTAAATTCTTTTTTGCATCTTCTTCCGCTACTTCATCACTCACAAATACTGGTTCACGCTTCATTTTTTCCAACGTTTCATCAACGAGATTTTTAACCGTTCCTCTGTCGTCCAGCTGCCACAACTTCCCGTCGTAGTAATACCAATTTTTTCGTGTATACGAATATCGGATAACATCTTTATAGTTATCTGTAAATCTATCTGCATTTCCAGTATCATCATAAGAATAAAACTTTTTCTCTACTTTCTTCGTGCTATCTTCCAGTACATAGAGATTGAAATCATCTTCTGATGGTTTGGGGTTAAAAACGTTTGAACAGTCCTGTATGGCTTTATTTAACGTTATTTCGCCATATACTGAATCACCTGTTTTTCTATCCCATTTTTCACGATATAAATCAGATTTTCTGAAAACAGAATCCATCATACTGTAATCGCAAGCAGTCCAAAATGCTAAATCATTTGCAAATGCCATATCTGCTTCGGATTGAGAACTATAAAACTGTTCCCATCCACCTTCTAAAAATAATTTAATTCTCATTCCATTCTTACTATTTAAAGCAATACGGATGATTTCATCTTCCGATAAGTTGTTTCCACCTTTAGTGATTTGATCACGATTAATCACTGGTTCACTACTTGCAATATATTTGTTGTGTAAATATTTAATCTTTCCATAATCTGAATCATCTACAATGTGAGAATATCCACCAATCGCATTACCTGTAACGGTAAAAAACCGCCCTGAATCGTAAATCTCAACATTCCCTTTACGTCGTCCCTTAGGCGGAAGTTCTCCCTTTATAATGATGTGTAATCCATTTCCACTTGGTGAAATTTCTGCGTAACTCCCTAGCATGTCCACAAATTCAGAAATGATGTTGTCATCCGTATCATTAGCTTTATAGCGCTCGATATCATTCCTTACGTCATCAATATCAATCCCGATGTATGGTTCTTTGAAGAAAAACCCAATGCCGTCATAATGTATTGATGAAGCGAGGGCAGTATCAAAATCTGCCCAAGTACTTTCATCATTACTCTTTGCTAATTCGCCAGTCTTTGCATTAATCGGTACTTTTGTTTCCCTGCCTTGTCGCTCCATTATTTTGAAGCAACACCATCTATCTAAATCCTTCAATTCGTACGGAACTTTGCTGTACATGAATGTTGCTCCTTTCTCGTTATTTTATTAATATCCGCAGTTAAAGATTATTTCAGAACGGAAGATCATCATCATTAATCTCAATCCCACTTGATTGTTGTTGGTCAAACGTCATGCCACTTGCATTACTACCGTTATTATTATTTTGCTGCTTAAACTGGTGCTGTACTTGTGGGAATCCTGTATTTTCCCATTTCTTGATATTCGTATTTTCATATGTTTTACCGTTGTATTCCGATGATTCATTTTTAACCGTAACTTTTAATGGTTTACCTACGTAGTCATTTAATAATTCATCAAAACTCTTATATGTTTTTCCGTTTTGTAATTGTGCTGCCTTACCGATAGTATTGAACATAATCATGTTATATTTTCCTGTTTCTTTCGCCTTCCAATTACGGTGCCAAATTTTTAGGTTTTTATGATTCTGTTGAATGTCGTTTCGAATTACCATTTGGAAATTAGTAAACTCTGCTCCTGTTGGTGTAGCATCTTCATTTACTTTTTCGATGATTACCTCATACGTTCCATCTTCTACCTTGTCATAACCTTCGTACGTTTCATTAAAATCTAGTGAAAATCCTGTCATTATCAATTACCTCTTTCGTGTTTTGTATTTTTTAATAAATAGATTACTTTTTATATAAATTTACGTAATTTCGCTTGGTGCCAGGCCCATCCTGGTTTATAACCAAGTGACTTACCAAGTGCCGCTAATTCTGAAAAACTATTACAATCTTCCGGTTTTTTGAAATTCAACTGAATGATTTCTTTATCTTCTTCGGTTATTTCTTTCAATTCCGCCGATTCATCGATTTCATAACTACTTTCTTTTACTTCAATGTCCGGAACGTGACCGCATTCAGGACATTTATCTTCTTTAGATAAATACACCGCGTAACAGTTCGGACATTCTTTTACCTGTATTTCTGGCTTACTTTCACTTTTCTTACCTTCTAAACTCCACTCTCGCTCCATATCCGGTAATCCATGCCTTCTTACATTGTCCACATGATCAATGATGATTGATGTTTTACCTTCTTTAAATCTCATACCTCGCATGGATTGCTGTACGTAGAGTGAGAGTGACTGAGTGGGTCTTAGCATTATTACGGTCGAGCAATCAGGTACATCGAAACCTTCTCCAATTAAATCCACATTACATAAGACCTTTATTTCTCCTTTCCTGAACTGATTTATAATTTCTTCTCGCTCATTTTTCGGAGTTTTTGCATCGATATGCTTGGCTTTAATGCCATGATGAATAAAAGCCTGTTCTGTAATCTTGCTAGACTCGATATTGTGACAATATGCTATTGCTTGTTCTCCATCTGCAAGTTGTTTGTAATGTTTAACCACATCACCGTAAATCGTTTTTTGTTCCATCGCCTTGTTAATTGACGTATTTGAAAACTCTCTCAAACTGTTCAATTTAAGTTGTTCTGTATCGATTAACTTTGGTGCATAATATTTATATGGAGCAAGAAAACCATTGTCAATTAACCACTTGGCATTAACTTCTTCGATTAAAATATCATTGATGTCACCTAAACCACTGCCATTTAATCGGATGGGTGTGGCTGTAAAACCTAATTTCGGAACATCTGAGTAATAATCGTAGATTTTGCGATAACTTGCAGCTAAACCATGATGATTTTCATCGGTTATGATTAATTGTGGTTTAACTATTTTATCTAATCGTCTTACAATTGTTTGAACCATTCCGATTTCATAATTTTCTTTCGGTACACCGATAAAATTAAACGTACCTTCTATTTGATCGCATAACTCTCTCCTGTGGACTAGAAATAACACTCTATTTCCTTTGTCTGCTGTTTGCTTTGCAATATTACCAATGATTACAGATTTACCTGCACCACACGGAGCGACAACGCATGGTGCTCTGTAACCATTTATATACGCTTCACGTACTTTACGTATATATTCCTGTTGATATGGTCTTAATTCAATCAACCGCATCACCAACCTTGAATATATCCTCTTGCTTACAACCTTTTCTGCTGTCTAATTGATTTTTAGCAAATATTGATGGACTAGGTTGTAAAATAAAACCTCTTTTTACTTCATCGTTTTCCTGTTTAATAACCAACCTGCCGACTACTTGGCATAACCCCATAAAGTTACTTAAGATAGATTTTCTGATATCTGGGTATGATCTGTTGAATATTTGTCCACCTTCCGTTTGAAACTCATCAGTTATTTCCCAAGCATAATAAATCACACGTTTTTTTAACGAATTTATATATCTCAAACTATCAATAATAAAAAAATCAATTTGTTGATAATGTCGCATTTCAGGAACTCGGTTATTTTTACCTTCCCTACCTAAATTCGCTAACATAGACCTAAATAGTTCCGAAACGTTGTCGAATACAATATTTTCATATTTTGATAAATCATTTTCGTTCATCCACTTAATTAATTCACTCCATACTTTCCAGGCATTGTGAGTATCAAATTCTAGTATGTCAATATTTTCATTACCTTTTAATGGCGCTTCTGATTTATCTATCGAAATGTACAATGTCTTACCAGGTAAATAATTAGTTGTGTGTGTCTTACCTGTACCTGGTGGAGCGTATAATAGATACGTTGCCCTGTTGTCTGTGATGTTGGTTGCATTTGATATATTAAACGACATTTACTCCACCTCAACTTTATAAGTAATTTGTTCAGGTTTAATTTCTATACCTTTTACAACTTGTCCATTTTCATCAACCGCAACAGGTTTACCGTCAATTTCCGTCATTTTTAATGTCTTTTTTAGGTCGCCCCATATTAATTCGGATTTGATGTAATTGGTCATTTCATTTTCGATAACATGTTCTAAAATTAATTTTTCATTGGCTTTATCTGGCTGCGCTTTTGACAATCTGCTTTTCGACTTCCCGTAAGGTGTAGATAACGTTTTTTGCTTTGGATCAGCTGCAAGAACACTCGAATGGTATTCATTAATAAGTTGTTCGAAAAACTCCATACTTTGATTCAATGATTTCTTTTCCTGTGTTTCCCAATCATTTATACGTTCAATTTCCGCTTTGGCTAAATTTGTTATTTCCTGCTCTTTAGCTTTGATTGATGAAAGCTTTCTAAACGCCCAATTTAGGCTGTTAATATCTGTGATTTGAAATGATTCCTTCGTTTCCGTTTGTTCAAATTCGTTCAATTCATATTGTTGTAATTTGTCCAACGCTTATTTCCCCTTTCGCCCACATCGTGTTATAATGTGGTTGACTATTTTTGTTTATGACTTGTTGGCGCAAGTCATTTTTTTATTTTTACAGTAGTACCACCGCAATAATTCATTAAAAATGTAATGAAATCCAAACTGTCCACTTGCTCATGTGCAATCAATGTTCCGTCATCTAGTTTGATCACTTCATCGTTTGGATATAATTCGATACCAAAGTAATCAGTACCAATTACCCTGTGTTCTTCATCCGATTTTTCATACAATCTGATTACTGGATTATCTACCATCATCATCACCACCTTGATACCATACTCCGTAAGCTGTACCGACTAATGTAAGGATTATGATTAATACTAGCCACACTTCAAATAACATTTATTCCCCCTCCTTGAATTTGTGTCTAAACGTTGAGTGTACAGTTATTCCGCCACCCTCAAATCTGAACCCTTCGTGACTTCCGTTTTCACCTTCGTAATCGTAATATACCGATTCATCTTCTATCCCTAAAGTTACTAGGATATCCTCAGCTTCTTTTTTTGACGCAGAATTTAAGAAATCCACATCTACGCTTGCTCCCATTTCTAATAACTGTTTAATCGTTAAGTTTTCCATTACTTTCCCTCCAATTAATATAAAATCCCGCCAACCTTAAACTCTGCACCCTTACGCTTAATCATGATTGGTTCGGGTAATAACTGTTTAACGTTGTATTCTTTTGTTCGTGAGCCGTCCGATGTTTCACTTGTGCGCTCTTCTCTAGTCGGAAACTTGTCAATTAGTAATCTATGACATTCGGATTTTGTTTCGCCTGTGTGATATAACGTACCTGTTTTAAGTCCGCGAGCTTCAAACATTGTTATTCTCCTTTCGGTATTCGTCTATTAATTCAGGGAAGTTTAATATTGCTTTATCTCCATGTAATTCATATGCTTTTTTGTCGTATGCTTTTGCTGCTTGTTCAGGGGTGTCGAATGTACCTAAATGTTTTCTGTTATAATCAACGTATATTGCTGATTCATATCTTTTGTATTTTGATTCCGTAACACCTCTATAACCACTTAAACCTACATTTGCCCGTCTGTGAGTGTGCTTTTCGTATTTACTGCGTTTTATTCTGTTATCTACTCCGATAGTATTTAAAAAACAGTATTCTCCAAATAACTCTCTTGCCGCTTTGTTATAGGTTATAGCCGCTTCGTCTTTGTCATCAAAGAAACCTAAGTTTCTATTACAACCTTTAAACCTAATCTGCGCGACATACTTCTTTCTTTTCTTAGACCAACTCACGCCTTTATAGCCGGTTTTATTATCACTCCTAGGACCGGATATAAAATTTTTGTTTGATGTACTTACTTGCACTATATTTTCTTTTCTGTAATCTAACTTGTTTAAATTAGCATTGATGAAAACGTGATTTTCTTTAGGTTTACCTAGCAAAAAATGCGCCAATAAGATTGTTTTCTTTTTAACTTTAGTTTCGATGTTTTTTGGTTTCTGGTTATAAGTCCAAGTGTGTTCCATACATCTCTCATAATCTTCCTTATCTACAATTGCGAACTCCCCATTCTGCAATGGAATTTTTGCGGTCATTCCTTTTTCTCCTTCCTTTTTTCTCCCCCACACACCCAACTCAATATTTAATCTTCATGGCAATTGGACGTTATTTTTATTAGCTGCTATTCGCTGCACGTCTGTGGCTCGTCCTAGTAATTTAGGAGTCTACGGTCGCTCACTCTGCTCGGATTAAATATTCAGTTAGGGGTGTGGATGGATTGTATTTAATTCATGAACAATTCATCTAGTGTGCTATCAAATAATCTTGATAGTTTAATCATTTCTGATTGCTTAAAATCTGATTTTCCTGATTCCTTAAGGTGATATGCTTGCATTGAAATATTCAGCATTTTAGCAACATCTACTTGCTTTAACTTGCTTTCCTTTCGTTTGATGTAGAGTTGTGCGTTTGGCAATTAGATCACTTCCTTAGTCGGTGGTATAATTCCAAATTCTTGTTCCATCAATTCGAAAATAAATTTCTTACCTTTTTGAGTCCAGTACATATTTTCTTTAGTTTCATTGGCGTTAACTGGATATGTTTTAGATTGCGTATATCCCTTGTCTTGGTATTTGTGATACAAGAACCAACGCTTACCTTTCTTGTATTGGATGCCTAATTCCTGTAATTTTCTATTAAGTGTTATAGCGCCCATCCCTAAATCCTTAGCAATTTGAGTTGTCGATAATAGCGTTTCACTTTGTAAGACTAAATCATGATATGTTGCCTTTGGTTGTAACTCTTTATTTACTCTCTCCACTTGCTTGCGCTTTTCTCTCTCTTCCTTTAAGGTTGTTGCCAATTGGATTAAAGTATCAGGATTTAATATCGCTTGTTCGATTTTTTCTGGCGTCATATAAGCACCATGCTTTCTAATTGACGGTATAACTTCAATAGCCAACCAATCCTGGAATTGTTCTGCTACTTCGTTTTGCGCTTTGAAAGCTAACTTATAAACTAGTGGTTCGGGTATAAAATCACCTTTCGCCACTTGTGGCGAATTCTTCGGAAGGTAAGAATTAACACGATTCCAACGAACGTATTCAACATCATTTTTCTTATCAGTGATTCCTAGCGACTTAGCCACATCTTCCACATCAAACAAAATTTGTTCATCTTCTTGTATTGCCGACACTTTAAATAAATCATTTTCAAAAACTTGCAACTTGTCCGTAATTTGCTGAACTGTACTTTTCATTTTGTGATTCTCCTTTTCACTTTTTAATGTCGCTACCGTTTTACAAGCTATAACTCCGATTAATAAACTTAAAGTTTATCCTACTGTAAATTTTTTTGAGGAACTTGAATATTATCTATTTCCACTCCGTACAATTTCGCAAATGCATAAATGTACATACCTTTCATTGACGACTTACCTGTTTCGATATTGATGATTGTTTGCCTTGAAACACCCATTATATCAGCGACATCTTGTTGACGTAGACCTGCGTTGACGCGGTGCGCTTCTAGTGAGAACTGCATAAGTTGCACCCCTTCCTTTTAATATATTGTCTTTCTATGTCTTTATATTACTAAACCTAAAGTTTATTGTCAACACTTAAAGTGTATTTATTTTATAAAAAGAGTAGACTTTATTAAACTTATAGTTTATACTTAAGGTGTAGTTGATTGACATATAATGAAAGGAGTTGAAAAAATGATGGGAACAGCAAGGGAAATATTATCTAAAAATCTACAACAATTAATTTTATCAAAAGGGATTGATCAAAAAAGATTGTCGGAAGAAATCGGAGTAAGTGAAATGTCCGTATCGAATTGGGCAAAAGGTGTAAAATATCCACGCATTGATAAAATTCAAGCGATGGCTGATTATTTCGGAGTTAAAAAATCCGATTTAATAGAAGATAAAACAAATAGTTCAAGAGTAATTACATCAACGCAATACACATACTTTCCTACCGCTATATCGGCAGGACAACCATTAGATATAGAAGGAATAACCAATTATGAAGTAATCAATTTACCCGATAGTTTACTTGGTAAGTATGCAGGACATAAAGATTTATTTTTCGCACATGTTAATGGAGATTCGATGAACAGGCTAATGCCAGACGAGTCACTAATAGGTATTAAACCAATAACTTTAGAAACACTTAAAAACGGCGATATTGTAGTTTTTAGTAACGAGCATGATTACTCGGTAAAGCAATACTATAAACAAGGTGATACATTGATATTCAGACCAAACAGCGATAATAAAGAACATTTCGACCAAATTTATAACGTGAACGACAACATAACTATACACGGAAAAGTAGTAACGTATATTGTTAATTTGGATTAAGAACTGACGTCAATTTTTAATCATGGGGGACTAGCTATCCCCCTATTTTTATAGGAGGAATGGGAAATGAAGTTAATTGACATTACAGCAGAGCAACCAAAAGAAACAATAGAGATGATAAAGGCAGGTAGAAAATACGAACTATCAGTAATGATTTTGAATGATGAATACAAAATTATTCATTCATTCGATAGTGGTTTAAATAGAGTGAGTGTATCGCATTTGAATTTCGAGATAGTACCTCATGAAATTATTATATATCTAGTGGAAGATTATTTAAAAACTGACGTGTCAAATGTAGAAATATTTAAAACTGCTGAAAATAGTCCAATCATTCATATACACGAGAAGAATAGAGGTGCTAATAATTATGCCGATTTATTATGACAAAAAAAGAAAAACGTATTATGTAAGTGTATACGTAGAAATGAAGGACGGAACTAAAAAAAGAATTATGCGCCGTGGGTTTAAAGGGCAACGCGAAGCTAAGAAGGCGGAAAACGATATCATCTTTGAATATGCACAAAAAAGTTCGGATAATCCACAAATGGACGAATTATGCGATGAATATTACGAATGGGCAACCAAAAGAAGAAAAAAGTCAACGTTATATAAGATTGAATATATGTTACGTTTGCATCTCAAACCATTTTTCAAAAATAAAAAAGTTCAAAATATCGTTAATAAAGACATAATGAATTTTCATGATTATTTATTAGACTTTTTATCTCCATCGACTGCGAAAACTATACACAAACAACTATCAGCCATGCTTAACTACTCAATTAAAATGGGTTATATCAGCGCAAATATATGTAACGAGGTCGGTAATATTGATATTAAGGACGTAAGGAAAATTGATTATTGGACATTGGAAGAATTTAAAAGTTTCATGCCTCATGTAGATAACTTAAAATATAAAGCCTTGTTTATGACTTTATTTTATAGTGGCGCACGAATCGGTGAGTTGCTGGGTCTTACCTGGTCGGATATTAATTTTGATAATAATAGCATCAATATTAACAAGCGTTTTTACCGCGGCGACATTGACACGACTAAAACAGGAGCATCAACACGAGTTATCGCTATGCCGCACCATACCATGAATTTATTGCGTGAGCTAAAATTATCACTTGATGCACAACCTGTTTTTTATGTATTTGGCAAGCACAACGATCCATTATATCCAACTACGGTATGGGCTTATTATTTAAAAACATTAGATAAAAGTGGTGTAAGAAGAATAAGGCTGCATGATTTTAGACACTCTCACACTGCTTACCTAATAAATAAAGGGACAGACATTCAAATCGTTAGTAAAAGATTGGGTCATGAAAAAGTTTCTACAACTTATGATATTTACGCTCACTTATATCCAGATAAAGAAGTCGAAGCTGTACTTAATATGGAAGACGACTTTAAACAAGCGGACGTGATACAGTTATTTAAAAATTAGTATCAATCACAGTATCACACTTTCTGTCTTTGTTGTTATACCAACGTTTATGACCCACAATGTAGCACCCCACTGGAACATATAGTTAATAAAACAAGTTTTTTAATATTATAAGAAAGTGTTTGTTTGTTTGGGTTCACCTCACTTTCTTACCTTTTTAATAAAAGTTAATTTTTAACTAATTAGTATCATAAAAGTATCACGATAGTATCATCATTGACCGCTGTTTCTAGCGGTCTTTTTTAATCTTAAAAATAATTTAAACTATTTTAATAAAAACGCTTGACGTACCGCAAGCGGTACTGTATAGTAGTAATTAATAGGAGATACCGCAAACGGTACTAAAAGGAGAAGATGAAAATGACAAACCAGGAAATGATTTTAAAAATTAAGGAATTAGAAAAAGAATACTGCGCATTAAACGGAGAAGGCACTCACTTTGTCGGAGTAAGATTTGAAGATAAAGAAAGAGAAATCGGCGAAGAAATCGGATGCAGCAAACATAACATCGACCGTGAATACGAAGGCGAAATGCCAGAATACGGAACGGAAGAATACGAAGATTTATTTGAACTAGACGGAGCGAGTTCTTTTGAAATAGACTGGATTATCGAAGAACTGGAAAACGGAAGTAAATTTGATAATTACCACTGCTACTTTATCATCGGAACTGACTACGTTAACAAGTATGACGACTTAGACGACGGTGAAGTGGTTGTAGAAAACGCAAAAGTTTTATATAAATTTTATTAATAGGAGGAAATACAAATGAGAAAAAACATAGAATCATTAATCAATTCGGGCATCACTGCTCACCAAGTAGCATCAGATACTGGAATACCAAGAAACACCGCGTATAGAATTTTTAGCGGCGAAGCTAACATTGATAACATTACATTAAAAAACGCTGAAATACTATCAAATTATTGGGAGGAAATTAAAATGACAAAACAAATCGAACAAGCAATTGAGTATGGTTTAAGTATTGACTGGGTAAAGGCGGTAACTGGAGAAGATACAGAGAGTGCAGCAATCGAAGAATTAGCAGAAATGTACGTTGATACTGATCTAACAGTTGAGCAATTCGTTTTCGCAAAATTAAATGAAGACGGTCGAGTAAAAGATGATGATGCGTTTGACGATGAAAGTGAAGCGAATGCAGAAGGTTACTACTGGTATGATGAGGTTGGCAAGTGGATTGATTTGGAATGAGTATTATAGACTTAACTGGTAAAGTATATGGCGAATTAAAGGTATTATCTTTTAGCCACGTTGCCGATAACCCCAAATCGGCAGTGTGGAATTGCCGTTGCTCTTGTGGCGTGGAAAAGAAGATTTATGGTTACTCATTAATAAACGGACATTATAAAAGCTGTGGATGTAGACGCATTGAAAATAGAGATGCAGGTGTCAAAAAGCATATTGAAAATGATCGTGTTAGTGGTACTAGGATTAGCGCCTTAAAAGCAAAGCTACATGCTGGCAATAAAAGTGGAGTTAAAGGTGTAATGTGGTTGCCTAAAAAAAATAAGTGGCGTGCTTACATTGGATTCCAAGGCAAACAAATTAGTTTGGGGCATTATGATAACTTGTCTGATGCAGTAAAGGCGAGGAAAGACGGAGAAGAAAAATATCATAAGCCTTTATTGATTGAAAATGGAGAGTTGAAGAAAGAACGAAAACTTATAGATTTAACCGGAAAAAAATACGGACGTTTGACTGTTATATGTGAATCCGAAAGAAAAGATAATCGCCGTCAATGGCTATGTCAATGCAGTTGTGGAGAAACAGCGATTGTTAGTATGGGTAATTTAACTAATAAAAATAGACCAACAAGATCATGCGGATGCCTTCAAAAGGAAACTGCAGGAAAATCGGGAGTAGTTGACTTTAGCGGGTTACGCTTCGGAAAATTAACAGTGTTGGAAAGAATAGAGAATAAAAAAGGAGTAGCTGTAACCAGGTGGCTTTGTGAGTGTGATTGCGGAAACAGAAGAATCGTTTACAAGGCTCAACTAACTAACGGAGAAGCCACATCTTGCGGGTGTTTATTTGGCAAAACAACTAACAATAAATGGACCGACGAAGAGGATGCCAAACTCTTAGAATTACGCAACTCAGGATTAACATACGTAGAAATATCAAAGCGAATCGACAGGACTCCTGCCGCGTGTAGAGTACGTTTAACAAAATTGATAAAAGATAAATAAAAAAAGCGACCTACTGCAATAGTAAGTCGCTCTTTAACATACCCAAGAATTATTATATCACACTTTTTCGACATATTGTGGATTCGCTGTAATATACGTACCCGACTTAAGTTTATACATTTTAGAACCGTTGACCGTTAGCGTATCAACCACTGTTAGCACAGTCCCCTTTTTAACCGTTCCTACTTTCGCATCCCAGCTTGGTTTATTGTAATACCACAAACTAGATGGCTTAGTACGGATTAAGAATGATTTGGCTGCAGGCTTACTTGCTGCCTTGTTATCTGCAGGGTTAATCCATGAGCCAGGCACACCTTTTTTACTCGTGATATTAATCATGCCGTCTGATTTTTTATAGACGTGATACGTTCCTGAACTAACTTTCGACCGTTTATTTTTACGGCTTTTAGCATTTGCAGCTGTTGTATATCCATCAATTTTTGTAACTACTTTGTACGTATCATTTGGTGGTTTTGGTGTGCTTGGTTCCGTAGCCACACCAGTATCAGCTAACACTTTTTTGTAATCAAATACAGGGCATTCTTTCCATCCATATCCACTAAATTCGTTATGCCCTTTCACGTATTTCAAATGTGTATAAGATTTTTTTAAGCCGTTTACTAAATTACGTAAACTTTCTTCTTGTGCTGCAGTTGGTTTTTCAGTTCTGAAATCACCAGTTAAACAAATTCCAACAGCGTAATTATTATGATCACCTACATGGTATGCTCTTGTTTCGATGTCATTACACCATTTAATTGTTCCATCCGGCTCAATTACATAGTGATAACCAATTGACGGCCAACCGTTTGTCTGTACGTGATAACGTGCATATCCTTCGGCATTAGAACCACCTAGCCCTTGTTTAGTTAAACTATGATGAATAGCGATTGTTGTTTTACCTGTCAGAGATAATACTGGAAACTTCAATGTTTTGTGTCGCATTACCTTATTTCTAAAATCTACAAATTTTGGAATGTTTAATTTTCCTGCCATAATAAATCAATCTCCTTTTTATAAAATAAAAAAGAGCGACCGAAGTCACTCTCTATGTTTTGCTTGCGCATATAACTGATGGCCAAATACTGCTGCACCCGAAACTAATACACCTTGGATAACTGCATCTACATTAATACCTAGTAAAGCGATTGTAAATGCAACCCCTAGCACTAATAACACATAAGGGATAATCCAATCCTTTACTTTTGGTGTGGCTTTAATAATTGCACCCAAAATTAAAAGCACTGGAATGATAATCAGTGCTTGTTCGATGATATATTCTTGTAAAATTTCCATTTAAAACACTCCTTATTTTACGTTCATAATTAAGTTTAATATTGCTCCGATGATTGCCAAAAAAACCGCCGAGCCAATCCCATACAACCATTTGTCAATTCTATCTAAACGTCTATGAGCGCTATTCGACTTATCTCTGGCTGTTGTAGCGATGTCTTTTACGTCGTCTAATTTTTTATTATTATCTAGCATCATATCTACTTTTGTTTCAACGCTCGCTGTCCGTTCCTTGATTTCGGACAAAGCTTCGTAAATTCCGTCATTACTCATTTTGCACCCCCTAAAACACATAATAAAAAAAGACACCCCTAAATGAGATGCCTTTTATTTTTACCTTTTATCAACCTTGCAAACTATCTTTATACGTATTTAACTCATCCAGATAAGCATTCGCTTCATCTAGTTTTTTCTCGACAACTAATGCACGTAATCCGTTCGGGTTAGATTTATTTTCCTCGTATTGTTCTTTCGTAATCTCAACTGGCTGATTGTCCCCCGCTTTAAAACCTGTTGTAATGTATTGCAGTTCTGCGCCAGTGTATTCTACATTGTAACCTTCATCGAATTTAAAATTAATACCTGTGATTGTTACCCTCATTGCCCTTCACCCCCTAACTCAAACGCATCATACAAAACAGAAAGAGCATAAGCGTCGTTCCCGCTGAACTCTTGCTCACACTCTTCGCTTGTTAATTCTTTAATTTTTTGTTTTACAATATTTAATGGTTTTAGCATATTGCCGCCTTCTACAATTACTGTTTCATCAAAGTACGCTTTCAATTCTTTTTCTAATTTTTCTTTGTCATCCTTAAAATCTTCGCGAATTGTTTTTTCTCCTGCAATTACCTCCTGCAAATGTTCACTTAAATAGTTAGTAAACTTTGAACGCATCACACTTTTTAAGCCTTTAAAATTTTCGTTTTCCAGGAAAATAATTACCCTATCTAAATTAATATTTTTAATCTCTATTTTCATTATGCTGCCTCCAGTATAGTTAATTTTCGTTCCGCTTTAAATAATCGCTCTTCTAAATCCGCTATTTTTAAAATAGCTTGTTCAAATTGATTGGTTAACGTTTCATTGTGTTGCTTTAGAGTAGTAATTTCATCTTCGTGTTTTTGTGCGACCGCCATCAACGGTACAGTTAATCTACTGTAATCAATCGTTAATACATCTTGTCTAAACCGTCTTGAATCTGTATAGATGACATAATCGTTTAATCCTGCATCATGTAAATCTTCGGCGATAACTCCAACAGATTTTTTTAGACTCTCAATCATTAGTGCGCGCTCATCTTTTTCCCAGTCCACATATTTACCAGCTGCTTCTTCCGCTAATAGTTCTGCATACAGCTCCATCGATTTCTTATCGTTCCAACGTGCGATTGGCACGTTTAAGATATTATAATCAGATGCTCTTGCTCCTCGTTCGATGTTTATTTTAAACTTCTCTGAAGAGGTGGCAACGAATAAGTTATTTGCGCTGGGCGTGATATATACAGGCAACCCACCACTTGCACTAGATTGGTTTTGATAGATTCGTGTAGACCGCACGATTTTAGCACTTGCACCGTTGATAAAACGGAAAAATGCTTCTCCAGTATTGGCTTCGATACTGTATTCTGGACCATCAATTCGTGTCATGTTTCCGCGGTAAAAAGCATGTTCATTGTAATTTTTAATTTCTAGGTTGTCATAATTTAGCTTGGTATATTGCTGTGGATTAGAAATACCACCACCGACATTTGTCATAAATAATTTACTTGCTGTAAAGTCTGTACGGTATGCTACATTACCATTTGAACCGTCGGAGTTACGGAAATACTCACGTAGTAACACGTGATCAAGTCCAATAAGCGTGTCAGCATTTCGCCAACCTTGTCCATCTTGTAAATATCGACCTGTAAATCTTAAATTATGTTTAGCTAGTCGCCCGTCACCTGTCATTAATCTTTGTACAGACCCACCTGTAGGAACGTCCATATTACTGTACGACATATATATCCCACGGTTTACTTGTGATAGAGTTATATCTTCGGTTACCTCTAGAGCACCTGTTTTTGCAGTTATTGCTGATAATTTATCCGCATCAATATAAACTGCACTAACCTTTCCACTTGTAATATTACTCGCATTAAGGTTAATAATACTAACCTGTGCAGCGTTTAATGTACCTGTGGTCATCTTGCCTGCATCTACTGACTCTATGTTGGCATTTTTAACTCGGAATGTACCTGTAACAGTTGTGTCACCGTCTAGGATTAGCTTTTTACCACTGATTAAAATACCGCTTGTATCGATGTTGATTTCATTGATTAATTCATTTTTAGTAACTCGTAAATTAATAGCGTTATTTAAAACGGTAATTCTACCTTCTACGTAATCGACATCAGCAATCTTCTTCCAAACTTGCCAAGCGCTCGCGCCATTACTACGTCTTTCGTAAGTTGCTACGTCGGTATATAAAGTTTGCTTAATTTGCCCCCCGCTTATATCACCCCACGGAACTTCTGTTTCTAAAACCCCGAAAGCACCATCTGTTGTAATTCCAACGGCAGATAATGACTTAAATTCCCTAGCTGTTTGCCTATTGTAATTTTCGAAATACCACGACGGTAGTTGGTTATCACTACGTGTATCTTTTATTCGTTTATCACTAGCAATCAAACTATTTACTTGGCTACTCGTAACTTTAGTATCCACTAATGTAGCTAATTGAGTAACCTCTGACTTGTCCGCTTTATTCGTGATAGTCGTATTTAGTAAATTAGATAGCTGTGTAACAGTAGATTTATCGGCTTTGTCAGCAACCGTATTTTGTATCCCTTGAACCGTTTGAGACATGCTAGAATAGTTATTTTCGGTTGTTTGAACCCGTGTTGAAATCGAATCGATGTCTTGATTGATTGCCGAAAACTTTTGGTCGGTGTCTTCGGGTGCTGGTGTCCATTCAGTAACTTTATTACCTTTTTCAAGTTTCTCTCTTCCGACAATAACATCAACACTTTGATTGGCTTCGAGAGTTCTAAAAATAGCTTGAAACCAATCGTATTGTACTCTTCTAGTACCATACGAGATATATCTAATGCTTTGATTCGGATTTAGACTTATAGTCTGTTGTCCACCAAAACCATTCATGTATAGCTCAATTACATTTTCACCCATATTTTTAACATACAGTGAATATACATATGAGTTTTCATATATCAATGCTTCACTTAAATTCATATCTTGGTGCGAGTTTCTTACTGCTTTGATAATATTAGTCCCACCGCTAGCCCTCATTCGATAAGCTTCAGGAAATCCCCATTCATCCGTCATGTCTACTTGTTGATATGAAATTACAGACCCTTGATAACCATTGCCCCATCCACCAGTTAATTTTTCACTATTTAAACTTAAATTCCGCCCACCAATCTCCCAATTCTCAATCTCCGTTACCCTAGTGCTAAACCTATCTGCAAACTGATTAAATTCTGTCTGTTGCGTATATCTACCATCTGCATCTGTCTGGCTCACTTTAGTACCGATTAAATTATCCAACTGAGTCATCTTACTGTTGTAAGTGCCAGTATCGACTTTTTTATTTACTTCGGTCTGTAATCCCTCTGCGGTTTGAGTCAGTGAAGTGATTTGATTTTCCGAATTTGAAACTCTTGTTTGCAACCCTTGAACCGTACCGCTGATGCTTGTGTAATTGCCCTCGGCATCTGTCATGCGCAAAGCTAAGCTATCGATTTCAGTTGCATTTTCCTGCGCTAAGTCAAATCCCTCTTGCGCCCTATCAAATGCTTGTGTAGACCTGTCGATTGCTTGACCCGATTGCAGTAAAGCATCTTGCGCCTTGTCAAATCCTTCTTGGGCTATGCCGATGGATTCGATTGCGTTTTGAGTTGCGATGTTAGCATTGTCATAGGCTTCTTCGGCTCTATTTTTGGCTTGTTGGGCTTCTACTTTTGCTTGTTGCGAATCCATATCAACGATCAATTGCCATTCAATACCGTCGTATCGATACGTACGAGTATAGTCATTGTCGACAATCTTAAACCACAAATCACCTTCCGACATGCCTTCTGTCGGCTCATCTGGCCCCCAATACGTTTTCGTTTTGCCATCAACATTAATCATCACTTGGTTAACTTTAGATACGGCTTGTTGTACCTTTTCAACCACTTGCTCAAACTTACTCACGCTATCGCTTAATCTAGCTTTTACGCTACCAAGTTTAACTTCTTCGTTAATTTCGGCTATACAGTCATATCGGATATAGTTAACAATTGCCGTTGCATCTACTTTTAATTTGCTGTGGTTAATTCCGACCGTATCACCCATACCAACTAACTCTAAAGGCGCTACATTTTTGTATTCTTCTGTTTCCCAAAGATGGGCGAATTGTACACCTAGTTCAACTTTCGCTTTGTCATTTCCTGTTTCATCAAAATAAGCATGTGCCAAATTAGTTAATTGCGTGCGTATTTGTTCATCTGTGCCATCTATGTTAATACGCTCATCATCGCTAAAATCAATTGGTTGTGTGCGAATGACATCATAGTCATTAATTAACGGACTATCGACATATTCACCGCTAATCGTCATTAGCTTTTCAGGTTCGTTTTCTTTTTCTTCTTTAAAAACAAACGGGAAAATGCGTGTAATAACGTTACTAATATCAAATACCGCTTCAAGTCCCGTGATGTTTTTCTCGTATGTTACTTTTACTCCGTCATCATGACCGCGACGATCATGCATGATTAGATTAAAATTATCACGCTCGATTTGACCGCCCCATATTTGTAATATAGATCCTTGCATACCGCCAATCATTTGTAATGGGTTAGTACGATATAACTTAGTCGACGAACGTGTTGTGTTATTTGGCGATGTAAGGTTAAATGCATGAGGAGTAACTGCGCTACTGCCAATCAACTTCATTACTTGCTGCTTAGTCATATTGTTCGCATTTAATTCTTTTACAAAGTTATTAGCTAGATCATACGTAATATGTTGTGCTTTAATAATTAAATTATCGTTTTCATGATTCTTAGTAATGCTATAAATCCTAAATAACTGATAACCTAATTTATCTTGTGCTTTCGCTTTAATGATTCGTTCTTCTTTAAGTTCATCAACTAAAAAACCTTCGCTGTCGTACTCCATTTCAAACTCGAATAAACCGTTTAATTCTTCTTCTGCGAATGCTTTTATGGCATCACTTAATACACCGATTCCGTTATCTAGCGGAAACGATGTTATGTTAGATTCGTGTAATGTAATCAATAGGTGTCCTCCTTTCCTCGATGATAAACAAGAGGTAGCATCATCGCCACCTCTTGTTGCATATAATTTCTAATTTACTTATAGCACCATCGAAACTAATTGAATTAGCGCCACTATTTAACACTGGGAATTCACCAATCATGTGCTTATTCATATTTTCGGTGATTGTCGAGCTTTTACGATAAGCATTTTGCATTTCGCTATCAATTGTGATTGTGCCATTAACATCTTTTATTGTTACTTCTTGATCTCCAATATATATTTTTCCAGTGCCAGCAACCGTTGCTGTGATAATAGGTAAAGATTTGTGGCCATCATTTTTAATCGTTGTCCCTTGAGTTATTACAATTGGTTCATTGTTAATTTCGTATTGAAATGGATCCAATGTAAAATAAACCGTAAACTCACCTAATTCATTTATCGGATTGATAGCATTAGAAAACTCAAGCGATTTAATTTTGTAAAAAATATTTTCATCATCTAATAATATTAATTTTTCAGCACTGATAAACTTCATTTTCGCGATTCTGTATATTGTTTTAAAATGCTCATTTCCGAAAATGTAAAAATCAATAGGGATGGTTATATCGCGATATCCATATTTTTTTGTGAGTGATTGATCTCTTCCTTTAATCTCAACAAACCTCACATCTCTTTCGGCTGTTGGTATTTCTATGCGCGTTTTCGGTTTTACTTTAAATGATTTTGTATTTTCTCCATCTAGTAATACCTCGCTTGATTTCCATATCATCATTAACCACCCCACGCCCTATTGTTTTTATCGATTATCTCTGACAATCCACTGTCTACTAATTGGCTAGTATAACTTTTAAATTCATGCTCACCGACTTTAAACACATTTGACTTGTGTAACAACTGAGTTAGTAATTCGTTTTGTTCTTTCAATGTCTCAATTATCCCTTTGTCACTAAAGCTAAATCCATTAACATTATCATTCCTAGATTGTCTGTGAACCGCCACACCCCGACCAATACCATCAACTAATCCATTACGTAGCATACTAATTGTATCTTCATACGTATGGACTTTTGCACCTTGTGGTAAATCATATAATCCAAAACTAGCTAAACTCATCTTTCCGTTATGCTCAACTAATTCGGGACCGTTTCCATCCCCTAAAAATGCAGGACCACCTTCGTGGTAATTCACACCACCTGCATAAGCTTTTGGCGCTCCTTTAGTAATAAAATTAATAAATTTATTAATAGGACTACTCCATTTTTTATTTTCTTCTTCGGCATCTTTATTAGTTTTTACTTTTATGTCTTTATCAACTTTTTTACCTAAAACCTTATTCCATTCCTCTGATGCCGATTTATTGTCTTTAATTTTACCTTTATTATCTAAAAGTTCGCCGTTAACCTTTTCTAATTTTAACTGTGTATCTGTGTATTTTTTATTCTGGTCATCTACAGATTTATTGATATTCTCAATCTTAACTTTAGCATCATCTAGTTGTTTCTTTTCTTTTTCTAGCTTATCGATACCTTCTTGTTTTTTTCCGTTGGAGTCGCCTTCTTTTTTTATCTTATCTTCAAGTTTTTTGATTTCATCGTTTCGTTTTTTGATCGCTTCATCGATTTTTTTATTTTCATTACCTTGCTCTAGCACAATACCGAACTGTAATTCGAGCATTTCAGTATATTGTTGGCGCTGTTGGTTATTACCTTCAATTAAACCTTCAATTTTTTTGCGTTGTTCCTCTTTTACTTTTAAATCTTCTTTTTCGATTGATAAGGCTTCTTCGAGTACTTCAACATTCTTTTCACTCTTTTTGATTTCGTTATTATGTTCGATGTTTTTATTTTTTAAAGCCTCAATAGCTTGACCGATTATCAGACTGTCTTTAAGACTTGCATCCTTCTGCAACTCCTGTAACTCTAAAATACCTTCATTGTTAAACTTACGTTCTTCTTCTAACGCTTTGATGGCTTCTTTTTGTGATTTAATCTCTTTGTTCTTTTCGTTTACTCCATCTTCGAGGGTCAACACTTCTCCGATTAAATCTTGATAGCTGTCAATCTCCTCATTTACCGCACGTAAATCTTCTGCCATTTTGTTATAAACTTCAAGGCCCATTCGATCAAGTTCTGCCTGTGTCATTTCACGAATTTTTCCAGTCGTATCGGCAATTTTATTACCATAGTCATCAACTACTTGTCCAGCTTGTGGGAACTTTTCTGTTAACTGGTCATTCGCTTCTAACATTCGGTAGAACTCATCTTTTGATAGTCCTGATTTTTTTTGCAATTCTTCCATGCGAGCTTCAATTTCAGCAATTTTCTGTGGAGATTTCGTGTGTTCTAGTTCAGTTTGTAACGTTAAGAATTGACCCATTTCTTTAGTGGACAACTTAGATTTTTCAATCAAGCCTTCGAACGTATCAACTAATTCATCAGTTGCCTTCATTTGTTCTTTTGTTGATTCAATGAGTTTAGATGTTTCCGCCTGTTGTTTCGCTTTTTCGTCTAGTACTTCGCTATAGGACTTTGATAACTCCAAATTCTGTTCTGCAAGTTTAACCTGCTCTTTATAATGTTCTTCCGCTTGTGGTCGAGTTAAGGCATATGCAGTACCTAATGCGGTTAACGTACCAACTAATATTGCAATTGGTGGCGCTAACGCTCCTAACAACGGTAACAATGCCGGTAGAGTTGTCATAAATCCACCAACCAACGTTAGCATTGTACCCAAGACGACTAATAAAGGACCAATCGCGGCAGCTAGCCCGGCAATTGCTATAGCCATAGTACGTGTGTTTTTATCCAAACCATTGAGCCAATCAACCAAGGACTGTACTGCTTTTACAATTGCATTTAATGCAGGTTCTAACGCATCATATATTTTAATAGCTAATTCTTCTAATGCGGACTTAAGATTTGTTAATTTCCCTTGTAAGTTATTTTGCATTGTGTCAGCCATCTCTTGCGCGACACCTTCACTATTTGCAATTGCTTTTGTTAACTTATTAAAATCTTTATCACTCGCGTTAATAACTGCTAACATACCTGACATAGCTTCTTTACCAAAAATAGTAGCTGCGGCACTCGCTTTTTCCGCCTCGCTTAATTTATCAAAAGAGCCACGTAACTCACCTAATATACGGTCTAAAGGCTTCATCTCACCATTAGAATCTTGTACATTGATTCCAAGTTTTTTCATTTCTTTTTGCATTGCGGCAGTTGGCTTAACTAAGTTAGTCAATGCACTTCGTAATGCGGTACCTGCTTGTGAACCTTTAACACCTGCGTTAGCCATTAAGCCTAGCGCAACAGATGTATCTTCTAAACTAAATCCTAGCGCACCTGCAACCGGCGCAACCATTTTAAAGGCTTCACCAAGTCCACTAACATCTGTATTCGCATTTGATGATGCAGCTGCCATAACATCCGCATAACGTGCTGCATCTGCAGCTTCGTCACCAAATGCAGAAATCGAGTCAGTCAAAATATCTGATACACGCCCAAGATTTTCACCCGATGCGGCTGATAACGCTAATACACCATCGATACCATCAAGTGATTGTTGTACATCCCAACCGGCAAGCGCCATATATTTAAAGCCTTCGGTAACTTCCTTGGCACTGAATTTGGTAGTAGCGCCTAACTCACGAGATCGCTCTTCTAATTTCATTAACTCTTCGCCAGTCGCACCGCTTAATGCTTGTACTTCGGATAACCCTGCTTTAAAGTCCATTCCGAGTTTGGCGGCAACTCCACCAATAGCAACCAATGGTGCCGTTACCTTCATTGATAACTCTTTACCGATGCTCGTCATTCCTTGACCAAATTCTTTTACGGTCTTACCTGCCGCAGCCATTTTTTCACCAAAGGTCTGTTGCGTCTTGCCAGCTTGCTTTAATTGATTTTCATAATGGTTTAATTTAGATTCAGTCTCTGCAATCTCACGTTGAAATGCTCTGTATTGACCTTCACTTATCTCACCATTTTTAAAGGCTGCATCCACTTGTACTTGTGCTTTTTTTAGTTCATCAAGTCGTTTTCTAGTGTTCTCGACTTGTTGTGAAAGTAGTTTCTTTTTCTGCGCTAACAACTCGACATTTTTCGGATTAAACTTTAATAATCTTTCTACATCTTTTAATTCACCTTGTAGTTTAAAAGATTCTTTCGTTACGTCTTTTAAAGCTTTGTCTAACCCCTTTGTGGAACCGTCAATTTCAATTGTTATACCTTTGATGCGCTTAGACAAGTCACCTCACCCCCAATTAAGTAATGGAGTTCAGTGACTCTCTATTTATTGATTTGTTCCGTATGTTTACATCTCATACATTTAATTTCTATTTGTCCATTTAAATCATCGCTAATACAACACAGTAATTTATTACATTTACTGCATCTTATTTGTTTCATATGATCACACCTTAGAATGAATCAAAATCATCTTGCGTTGGCTTTCGTGCCTTTTCTTCCTGTTTGCCATTCTTTATGTCAATGTAATCTGCTGCATAGTCCAAGCAATCCCCAATAGACATATGTTCAAGGTCATCGAAATTTAATCCAACTAATTTACAAGTCATAAAAAAAGACTCCGTTGTTAACAAATCATCATCTTCAATCGATGTGCCTTCAACAGGAGTCTCACTTACTTTTTTTTTCGATAAATATTCTTAGTTAACAGTTCCACAAATCCTTCTTCTTGAATTAGATTTGTGATTGGTGGCAAATCAACTTCACTAATCCATTCGTAAAAATTAGGGAAGTTCCTATCTACTGTTTTTGCCCATACCCACACAAATTGATAGATTAACACTGTATCAATTCCATCGATAAGAGTTTGTAACTGTTGATAGTTTTCGGCACTCTCTAAGTCTTGCAGTTGTAAAATCGCTTCAATACCACCAAGAGCCGCAAGGGTGTCTTTCAATATATCCGACTTAAATTGCTGTTTATAAAAAATTGCGGTTGCTGCATTTGCTCGTAACCGCAATTTTTCTTCGCCAATCATAATTGTTATTTCCATAATCTCACCTCATTAGATTAGGCACCTGCTGGTGTTTTTTCATAAACTGATTGATACCAAGCGTTATAAACATCTTCACTTGTATCAGCTGTTGTTTTTGTTTTAACCTTTAAATCACCTTCACGTGCGGATGAGATAAATGTTAATTCATTCGGTTGCGGCTCTTTTGTGTTAGTTGTTGTTCCACTTGTGATTGTCGGACGATTAGCGGAGCATGTATACAATACATGTCGTGTCGCTTTTTTATCTCCATCAAATTCAAACATTAGCGCGAATTGTTTTTGTTTCGCATTGGCGATTTCAGTTAACACTCCGTCATCTTCGTCTTTAATCTCACCAAGTGCATCAATTGCAAATTGCTCTGGAATAGTCGCAATAGATAACGTTCCGTCATAGCCATCGTTTGCTGCAGCCGAATAGTAAAGCATGTTGTCAGCATAAAACTCTGTTAATTCTCCACGAGGAGTTAACGTAAGTGTTACGGCTCCCGGGATTCTGATAGGTGTTTCGTATGCGATTTCACCATCAGTAATTGTAAACGGCGCATAATGCGCATTATTCAAACCAAACTCTACTTTGTTTGACATTAAAATAACCTCACTTCATATATAATTTGATATAACTTCTCTTCACTGATAAACGTTTCTACCTTGTCATAAGGTAGTTCCCGATCATCAAGTATTGATTCAAGTGTTTCCTCTGCTTGTAAATCTTTTTTATCTGTGTATAGTTCGATGTCCACGTTGTTTATTTTTTTATGAACCTTGTTGTCTGCATGAAAATTCGATGAATAGGTAACTAGATAAGTAATAAACGGCGTGTTTTTAGGTTCATTGAAATGCGAATAAGCCACAGGATAACCTGTAGCATCTAATAACCTTTTTAATTCAACTAATGTCATCGTTTTAACCTACCCTTTAAACTCCGTACTTCTTCAGTTAAATCCTTCAAAGCTTCAAGCTGTTTATTTTGTTGCTTCGTCACCTTTTCTAGGTCAAACACTATAAAAAGCATTAGAATCAGAAATATAATCATCATCCACGAATCACCTTCTCTACTTCTCTTTCAAACTCGAAAATCACCCATTCTTCAACTGGCGCAATGTGTGGCTTTCCCGCAACACGACCGCCACCACGTTTAGCATGTCCTTTTTCAAGTAAGTGAGCCAATCGATAATGCGGCTTACCTGCATGTATAATCCAAGCTGTACCTTCTTTTTTAGCTTTCCATGACTTAGAATATTTAGCTGTCTTTTTAGGACTCGACACCCTTATTCTTAATTCGCCTTCTTTAGCTATTCTTTCTTTTGCTTTTTCAAGACCTTCTTCTACTTCATCGGTGTATTCCTTAATAGACCTAACGATTTCATTTGTTAAATCATTGATTGAGACTACATTACTTTTAGCCATTACCAACCTTCCTTTCACAAACTAACTCAACTTCTTCAAAGTCGTTAGCGTATGTTCTGATAACGGTATACCTCTCGCCTTCAAACGCAACTATTTCTTCATCGTTATATTCATATCCGTGTACAACAAAAACTTTTGCAGGCTTCAAGTTGGCAATTGATGCGTTGTAAAACTCATTTCTACTCACTGACTTCAATTTGCATAATATTGTCGTCTCTTCATCACTAGGGATTTGATTACCAAGTTCATCTTCTGCATATCCACTCTTGATTAGCGTTAATTCGTAGTTATACATCTTCATTGTCTCCCAATTGACTAAAAGATAAATTGTGCAACCTGTACTGTAAGTGTCTAGGCATTGGTAATGTATTATTGGTTGATACGGTCGTGACGTTACCTGCTGACTGATACCGCCATGTAGCATAGTCTTTAACAAAATCTAAATGTAAATGACTGTCATAATCAACCTTAATCCCTTTTTCTTTCTCTAATTCCTCAACGACTGATTCAACTGCATTCAATAAAAGCACGTCTCGTATTTTTGTACTAATACCAAGACGTGCTTTTGTTAACTCGAGTGCTGTTTCGATAAACTCTTTCTTGTCCATCAAATTCACTCTCCTAATTCTGATTCGGCTTGTTCTGCATTTTCTTTACCTTGCACACGCTCACCATTCGATAACTCGTACCAACCACCACCAACATGGTTAGGATAAGTTGCACCATTACCTAAAACTCCCGATTCTGTATCGGGTTCATTAGGGTAAGTCTTCCCCTTCTGTATCTGGTGTAAATGTTACGTAGTAACCTGCATCAGTATCCGTTGCTTTTACATCAAAACGCATAAATGCAGCTAGTAATTGACCGTAGATGTTGTGGTCAACCCATTTTACAGACGTTTGTTTACGGTCAAAGAATGTAACGAATGCTTTAGCATCTCCGAAGAAACCAACTAGGTCTCCATCCGTTTCACCGATTACATCATCATCTAACACAACAACTTCACGTCCTTTAATACGTTTACCAGATGGTACAGTAATGTCATCTTGTAGTAAGTAACGTCCATTCTTATCTTTTAACAGATCTAATTCATTGAATAAAGATGCAGATACAATCGCTTTAACGTTGTAAGCTTTCTTAAAATCTTTATTAAACATCGTGATAATTCCGTCTAACCCAGTAACCGCCTTAGCTGGCGCTGTTTTTAATACTGCAGCAATTGCATCGTTTTTTGTGTTCTTACCTTGGTCAGTAATATCTTTATCAATTAAACCAACGATGTCATAATCAGCATCATCAATAACTTCCTGTGAAATAGGAATATATCCACGGTAAGTATCAATGTTGTAATCAACCTCTTCAATAGTTGGCTTTGCTAACTCTGGGTTTTGCTCTAATTCTGCAACTGTGTTCATACGTCCTTTAGACTTCTTAATCACTGGATATTTACCGCTACCACGTTTTACTGATGTTTTATTAACATATTGCTCTAAATCCAACTCGTCTTCCACTGCGTTTTTTGGTGCTAGTAATTCTTCTGGAACTAAAATACCACCATCAACTACTTTAAATCCTTCTACTGCGCGCTCTTGAACAGCGCCTTTAGTACGTACAAATGTGTTAATCGCTGAACGTAATTCTTTTTTGTCCATATTCTCTTTACCTCGCTTTTCATCTTGTTTAGGTTTCTTTTCATTTAATGCTCTTAATTCTTCTTCTAATCCCGCAATCTCTTCTTCAAGTGTCGCTTTCTCTTCGTCATTAGCTTTCTTTTCTTCCTCATGACTAGTGATTTCACTTTCGACTACTTCAACCTCTTCATCTGTCTTAGCTTCTTCGATTGCTTGTTCTAATTCCTTTGATCGTGTAACAAATGTTTCATCTTTTGTTTGTAAATCAGCAAGTGCCGACTTACGTTGTTCGATTTTTTTACCTAAT
>RWZF01000027.1_pt1 | contig 29797 bp, 25 predicted proteins | sample 2187671 | NCBI WGS metagenome assembly RWZF01 (sample SAMN10531868, study PRJNA481165) | viral metagenome | isolation source: viral particles purified by filtration and ultracentrifugation from about... | host: Nasonia longicornis 2.1 | place: USA:Tennessee | collected 2011-04-01
GCGGCACTATCACAGTTTTGAGGATGTTGAAGCCTTTCTTGCTTACTGTTAAGCATCACCTGCACACGAGGTTATAATGAAAATTCACGGGAAACATTACCGTTCCGTCTGGCTGGCAGACAATGACATTCACGTCTGTATTTTTGATCAGACAAAACTGCCGTTTGAAGTCAGTATCATCACACTGACAGCCATGGACGAAGCCGCAACCGCCATTAAAGATATGTGGGTACGCGGCGCGCCGCTGATTGGCGCAGTGGCCGCTTACGGTGTGGCACTGGCGATGCACCGCGACAGCAGTGATGCCGCCCTGCAAAACGCGTATAACGTGCTGGTCGCCACCCGTCCGACCGCGATCAATCTGAAATGGGCGCTGGACAGAATCTGCGGTGCACTGACACCACTGCCGGCAGCAGAACGCCGTGACGCCGCTTACCGCATTGCCGCCGAAATTGCGGATGAAGATGCGGAAATCTGCCACCGCATCGGCGAACACGGGCTGACCATCATCCGTGACATTGCCGCCCGCAAGAAGCCGGGCGAACCGGTTAATATCCTGACCCATTGTAATGCCGGCTGGCTGGCCACCGTTGACTGGGGCACGGCGCTGTCACCGATTTATCAGGCTTATGATGAAGGTATTAATATTCACGTCTGGGTGGATGAAACCCGTCCGCGTAACCAGGGCGGACTGACCGCTTTTGAACTGGGCTCGCACGGTGTGCCGCACACTCTGATTGCCGATAACGCAGGGGGGCACCTGATGCAGCACGGCGAAGTGGATATGTGTATTGTCGGCACTGACCGCACCACTGCACGCGGGGATGTCTGCAATAAAATCGGTACTTACCTGAAAGCGCTGGCGGCCAAAGCCAGTAACGTGCCGTTTTATGTGGCGCTGCCGTCACCGACCCTCGATTTCACGGTATGGGACGGTGTAAAAGAGATCCCGATTGAACAGCGCAACGGTGAAGAACAGTCACACGTTTTCGGTATCACGCCGGAAGGCACCCGCAGTTGGGTGAATACGGCACCGGCGGGCACCCGCTGCGGCAACTATGCGTTTGATGTTACCCCGGCAGAATACGTTACCGGACTTATTACCGAACGCGGTATTTGTGACGCCTCTCCGGCCGGACTGAAAGCGATGTTCCCGGAGATGTGGCCGTCAGAGTATGAGGTGTAATCATGACCCGCACTGAGCTGGCACAACAGATTATCGATACCTGCCTGAAAATGAATGCAAGCGGGCTGAACCAGGGCACTTCCGGGAATGTCAGCGCCCGCTGGCAGGAGGGGATGCTGATCACCCCGAGCGGTGTTCCCTATGAAAAGCTGATACCGGACAGCATTGTGTACATGGACAGCAGCGGACAGGCGGAGGCGGATAAAATCCCGTCGAGTGAGTGGCATTTTCACCTGAGCTGCTATCGGGCACGTCCTGAGCTGAACGCAGTGGTACATAATCACGCGCTGAATACGGCGGCGGTATCCATTCTTAATGAATCCATTCCTGCGATCCATTATATGGTTGCCGTGACCGGCACTGATCACATTCCCTGCGTACCGTATGCCACCTTCGGCACGCATGAACTGGCGGATATTGTTGCGGAAGGAATTAAAACCAGTAAAGCTCTGATTATGCAGCATCACGGTATGCTGGTGATGGAAGTTAACCTGGAAAAGGCGCTGTGGCTGGCGCATGAAACCGAGGTATTGTCCGCACTGTATCTGAAAGTCCGCGCCATCACACCGGATGTGCCGGTGCTGAGTGCAGAAGAGATGCAGCGGGTACTGGGGAAATTCAAAACCTACGGACTGAAAACCGGAAAATAGTGATGTCCGGCGGCAGAAAACGGTGCAATGCATCGTTTTTTGTCACCCTGAGTAATTAATTATTTTAAATGATAATCATTTGCAATATAATAGAAATCTTAATGTATTTGTTATTTAAGGTTTTTATGAAAAAAGTCATTTGTTATGCTGCGTTTGTCTCTGCCGCCCTGTTCCTGTCCGGATGTGCTGCCACAAAAAATCCCCCGCCATTCAGCGAAAAAAGTATTGAAGAGTGCGGCCGCTATCTGCCGGACGGCATCGCTTACTATGTCAGGATTGAGGGCGAAGTGGATTTAAACAAGCAGTTTAACGGTGATATCAATGTAACCGCATTACAGGACAGCGCACCTTCCGTTGCCTTTAATCATGACATGATCAAAACCGGTGCGGATAAATACATGGATTGTGCTATTCAGCTGCTGAATAACGGCAAAGGCGATACCCGGACGCCGGAAGAAAAAGCCGCGGCAGAAAAACAGTAACCGCGGATATTAATGCTTTCATGTAAAAAAACCGCCGGATGGCGGTTTTTACACTTATTTCTCTGACAGCAAATGTGACGCTATCAGCGGATCAACAATCAAATCAGATACATAACCGCCGCACAGCGCTCCGCGGGTAGCGGCGATATTTTGTTCACCGGTGGCAATAAAAATCCGCCGCGCAATGTTACGCAGCTGCGGCAGCCGGATACCGAGGATGCGGGCATCCGTATGGGTATCCAGCGGTTCACCGGCCTGATCGTAAAAACGCCCGCAGATAACCCCGACAGCGCCTTTACGGCGGAAATCGGTCATTTCTTCCGCCGTGATCACCCCGGCGCGGATCAGCGGGTTTTCTTCTGTGACATTTCCGGCGACAAACAGCGCTTTGGTGCAGCGTTCAAGCTGGGCAAAATTTGCCTGAATAATAGGCTCGCGGCGCAATGCATCCGCCAGTTCCGCAGAGCTGACAATCGCGGGCACATGCAAATACACACACTCGCCGCCGAACTTACCGGCAATTAGCGAGGAGGACTCCACCGTGGTGAAATCCGGCTGCGACGGCACCGAGCCGAGCATCTGCAATACGGTCATATTGCGGATCACTTTGGGTGTCAGACACTTCGCCATATGATGAATTGTCCGTCCCCAGGCCACGCCGAGCATATCCCCGTCTTCAATCACCTGACTGAGATACACCCCGGCGGCCTGCGCCATATTTTCCCGGCGGCGGGCAGAATCCGCAGCCGCTTCCGCAACCGGGCTGTCCGGCACCACCAGCACATTGGTCAGATTAAATTTCTGTTTCAGTGACAACGCCATATCGATGAGGCTGTAACGCGCCATATCAAGGCTGATATGCACCACACCGTTTTCCCGGGCTGTTTGCAGGTATTTCACCACAGTGACGCGGGAAATGCCCATTACATCAGCGACTTCCGTCTGACTGAGACCGGACTGATAATAGAGCCATGCGGCCTGCAAAACCGGGTCATTACCGAACAACAGGCGTCCGGCCTGGCGGTTGTCACTGTTTGTCATGCGTCGCGCACCACACTGCCCCAGAGATCATACTCATCGGCATGTTCAATGTTCACCATCACAATATCCCCCGGCTGCACATCAAATTCGCCGTTGAGATACACCATACCGTCGATTTCCGGTGCATCTGCCATACTGCGGCCGACTGCGCCCTCTTCTTCATCAACCTCATCAATAATCACCGGCAGTGTACGGCCGACTTTTTCTGCCAGACGCTCAGCAGAGATCTGCTGCTGTAACTGCATAAAGCGGTGATAGCGCTCTTCTTTGATCTCTTCCGGCACCTGATCCGGTAATTCGTTGGCATACGCGCCTTCAACCGGACTGTATTTAAAGCAGCCGACGCGATCCAGACGGGCTTCGCTCAGGAAATCCAGCAGCATCTGAAAGTCTTCTTCGGTTTCGCCCGGGAAGCCGACAATAAAGGTGGATCGCAGTGTCAGTTCCGGACAGATTTCGCGCCAGCGTTTGATACGCTCCAGTGTGCGCTCAACGGCGCCCGGGCGCTTCATCAGCTTCAGGATACGCGGGCTGGCGTGCTGTAACGGAATATCCAGATACGGCAGAATTTTGCCTTCCGCCATCAGCGGGATCACATCATCCACATGCGGATACGGATACACATAGTGCAGACGCACCCACACGCCGAGCTGGGATAACTGCTCACACAGACCGATCATGCTGGTTTTCACCGGCAGGCCGTCGCGGAACCCGGTACGATGTTTGATATCCGCACCATAGGCAGACGTATCCTGGGAGATCACCAGCAGTTCTTTCACACCGGCCTCAACCAGACGCTGCGCTTCACCCAGCACTTCGCCGATCGGGCGGCTGTCCAGGTCACCGCGCATGGACGGGATAATGCAGAATGTGCAGCGGTGGTTACAGCCTTCTGAAATTTTCAGATACGCGTAATGGCGCGGTGTCAGTTTCACGCCCTGCTCCGGCACCAGGCTGGTGAACGGATCATGCGCCGGTTTCGGCACATATTTACGGACACTCGCCAGCACCTGTTCATAACTGTGCGGACCGGTGATTTCCAGTACTTTCGGGTGAACTTCACGGATCTGGTCTTCTTTTGCACCCAGACATCCGGTCACGATCACTTTACCGTTTTCCGCCAGTGCCTCGCCGATAGCTTCCAGGGACTCCTGCACAGCACTGTCAATAAAACCGCAGGTATTAACGATCACCACATCAGCATCATCATAGCTCGGCACGACCTGATAGCCGTCCGTGCGCAGTTCTGTCAGGATCCGTTCGGAATCCACTAAGTTTTTCGGGCAGCCTAGAGAGACGAAGCCGACCGTCGGAACACGATTTTTATTGCTCATAAGTAATATAGTATTTTTTATAGTCAGAATAACCGGTGGAGGATTTTAGCACTGAAAAAAGACAAAATGTACTTCTGCATCGGGTTGGCGGGTAAAAATAAGCGGAAGGAGCAATAACGGCCGTACTGATAAACCTTATCTTTGCGTAAATCTGTTTAAGCGTTCAATCAATGCTCCTTATCATACATTTATATTGCGTGATGATATTGGAAAAATAATAAAAAATTTATGCTGATTACTAATTGGTCGTTGACAGCAGATGCCCGCACCAATCAAACTTAAGTAAAATTTAATCTTGTCAGCAAGGAAACGGCATGCCATATAAAAAATATGATCCGACATGGAGCGGATATATGGGAGATTACCTGCGCGGAAAGGTGGGTATCAACCAGCTTAAACCTCAGCATGAGTTTTTTGATGCTATCGGGCTTGAAAAGGCACTCAGGAATAATGTGCAATATGAGGCGCTGATTTCAGCAGAGCAAGGGGTTGAAATCCTTGAGGATATAAAACCGCCGGAGCCTGTCAACAGTGGTGACAGGTATGCAATGCTGCGGGATCGCAACCGGCAGGCAAACCCGTTTTCAACCATTTTTAAGTACACAGACCCGGTGTCGCCTTATGCCGGTACTCTTCATGACACCCCCGGCGTGATTAAACTTATCGGTGAATTCAGATCATTGGGCATTGATGCGAAAGAATTTACGGCGGCAAACGGAAAAACCTATATCAGAATATCAGGCCATGCCGGTGTCAGGCGGATAGTCACCGGAACCCGTTACGGCGCAAATCATCCGACAATGCTGAATTTCGGGATCGGTATGCAGGGCCTGAAAGACGGCATCGTCAAAGGTGTTAAATTCTGTCTGGTTTTCTCATTTATTTACAGAGGACTGGAGTCGGCATTTAAGGATGAATATCATTTTGCTGATTTTTTAGGGAATGTAACTGCGGATATGGCAAAAATGGCGTTAGTTGCTGCAGGGTCTGCCGCTGTTGGCTCAGTAGCTCTAACTGTCGGTTTGTTCGGTGGGAGTATAATAGGAGTTGGCGTAATTGTATTACTTGTGGGCTTTGGTATCACTGCTGGTTTAGAGTATATAGATAGTAAATATGGTTTAAGTGAAAAGATTATTCAATATATGAGGGATGAATCGAAAAGAACACGAACGCTTCAGGCTGATATCAATAAAATCCTTCATTCGTTACGGAGGTATTGATTATGCCAAGGTGGGTAAAGGCGATAGTGTCAGGATTGTTTTTTATAATGTTTTTGGCTCTTAGTGTGCTGATGTATGACTATATGATTTCTTTATTAAAAATGAAAGATGAAATTATATTTTCAGCACAAAACTTAATATTAACATTCGGTCTTCCATTTGCATTTTACGCTTTTTTTGGAATGACAGTTGAGCTTTGCTTTGGAGATGGTTCTATATTTTACAGGGCTATTACAAAATATAAGAGTATAATAATGAAGGTTACATCTTACTTATTTTTTATTGGCCTTATTGTAAGTATCCCTGTTTCCTTTGCAGTAAATGTCTATCTTCTCGATAAGGGATATGAAACATGTGACAAAATCTCATGGATGTCACCAACCACCTATGTAAAAGACCTGTCGCTCTGTGACAGATAAAACCGCGGATATGGCTTGTTTTTCACATCCCGGGGATTCCCGGGGTAACCTTCAGGGAATATAACCGTGGATATGATGATAGGTTTTGGTATCACTGTTGTTACAGAGTATATAAACTAAGTTAAAAGGTTTTTCAATATATGAAGGATGAATCGAAAAGAACACGAACTCCTCAGGCTGATGTTAATAAAATTCTTCATTCTTTTCCGAGGTATTAATTATGCCAAAATGGGGGAGAGCAATAGCTTCTGTATTCTTTCTTATTCTGTTTATAGCAATTAGTATATTAGTTTATAGTTATACCATTTCATTGTTTCGGATGATGAATATCATTACATTCTCCGGACCTATTGCGATGTTAACAATGGCAATACCTCTTGTTATATACGCCTGTATCGGCATGATAATTGAATTTTCATGTGGTCAAAAATCAATATTATTTAAAATACTGATGAAATATAATAAATCCATAATGAGATATTTGATTTATTTAGGTATTACAGGTGTATTAATCAGTTTACCGATTTCCTTTGCAGTAAATATTTATCTCCTTGATAATGGTTATAAAACATGCGACAAAATCTCCTGGATGTCACCAACTACCTATGTAAAAGAATTATCGCTTTGTGATAAATAAAACGGTAAGTATCGTTATCAGTAAACACTGATAGCGGTACTGCCCCTTCCGCCGGTAGCAAATCCCGGTGCAATTCGTGCAATCCCCCGGGCGCTGTATCCTGCCGTTTACAATGAATGTGATACATACGGCAGCTTTATCCTGCTGATCCGGCTATGCTTTCTTTATCAGCACTAAATATCACCGTTATAAAAATTAAAAGTATTATTTTTTACGGACAGATATTGGAGTGCTCCTGTTGTGCTTATCTCATTATTTTCCATAAGAAGGGTAATCACGGTATCTATGCAAAAATCAAAACGTAAAACGTGGATTTTTTATCTCATCCTGATCATTGTCCTTGCCGCCGGCGGCTATCTGTACCGCATGCTGCAAAGCCCCGGGCTCCCTGAGGGATTCGCGCAGAGCAACGGACGGATCGAGGCAACGGAAATTGATATCTCAACCAAAACTGCCGGACGCATCAGTACCATCAATGTCAGAGAGGGGGACTTTGTCCGCGCCGGGGATGTGCTGGCGCAGATGGATACCCGGACACTGGAGGCTCAGCTGAGTGAGGCACAGGCGCAGCACCGCCAGGCGGACAGCAATGTGATCTCCTCACGCTCGGCACTGGCGCAGCGCAAAAGTGAGAAAGCCGCCGCAGAGGCGATGGTGCGCCAGCGCACCTCAGAACTGACCGCTGCTCAGAAGCGTCTGGCCCGCTCTCAGGCACTGGTGAAAACCAATGCGGTGTCTGTTCAGCAGGTGGATGATGACCTGGCGGTTGTCCAGGGCGCGCGTGCAGCGGTGGAAGCCGCCAAAGCGCAGGTGGCGGCCGCATCTGCCGCCATTGATGCCGCGCAGTCCGGTATTATCCAGGCACAGACAAAAGTGGATGCCGCACTTGCGACACAGCGGCGGATTGAGGCTGATCTGGATGACAGTCAGCTGAAAGCGCCGCGCAACGGCCGTGTTCAGTATCGTGTTGCCGAACCGGGTGAAGTGCTCGGTGCCGGTGGCCGTGTGGTGAATATGGTCGATCTCAGTGACGTCTATATGACCTTTTTCCTGCCGACAGAACAGGCCGGACAGGCCGGTATCGGCAGTGATGTGCATATTATCCTTGATGCCGCTCCCGGTCTGGTGATCCCGGCAAAAACCTCGTACGTCGCCAGCGTCGCGCAGTTCACCCCGAAAACCGTGGAAACCGATAATGAACGTCAGAAGCTGATGTTCCGCGTTCGTGCACGTATTGACCCGGAACTGCTGGAAAAACACCTGGAATATGTGAAAACCGGCCTGCCGGGACGCGCCTATATCCGGCTTGATCCGAAACAGGAATGGCCGTCTGACCTGGAGGTGAAATTACCTCAATGACATCATCAAAACAGCATTCTGACACCGCAATCGTCACCCTGGAACAGGTTACGCATCATTACGGTGATGTGTGCGCCCTTGATGATATCACGCTGAACATTCCCGCCCGTCAGATGGTGGGGCTGATCGGGCCGGACGGTGTCGGGAAATCCACGCTGATTTCCCTGATCGCCGGTGCCCGCAAAGTGCAGCAGGGTAATGTCATTGTTCTGGACGGCGATATCCGCGAAGAAGAACACCGCCGCGCAGTGTGTCCGCGTATCGCCTATATGCCGCAGGGACTGGGGAAAAACCTTTATCACACCCTGTCAGTGTTTGAAAACGTGGATTTCTTCGGGCGGCTGTTTGGTCAGTCTGAGGAAGAGCGCCGTCTGCGGATTGATGATCTCCTTACCAGTACCGGGCTTGCTCCGTTCCGTGACCGCCCGGCGGGGAAACTTTCCGGCGGGATGAAACAGAAGCTCGGTCTGTGCTGCGCACTGATCCACGATCCGGAACTGCTGATCCTCGACGAACCGACCACCGGGGTTGATCCCCTCTCCCGCGCCCAGTTCTGGGAGCTTATCGACCGTATCCGTGAACGCCAGCAGAATATGAGTGTGCTGGTGGCGACCGCCTATATGGAAGAGGCGGAGCGTTTCGATTACCTCGTCGCAATGGATGACGGCAAGGTACTGGCCACCGGACACGCCCGTGAACTGAAAGCGCAGACACAGACCGATGAACTGGAAGCCGCTTTTATCGCCCTGCTGCCGGAAGAAAAACGCAAAGACCACAAAGCGGTGGTGATCCCGCCGCGCGAAACACAGGATAATGAAGAAATTGCCATTGAGGCGCAGGATCTGACCATGCGCTTCGGTAGTTTTACCGCTGTTGATCATGTCAGTTTCCGCATCCCGAAAGGAGAAATCTTCGGGTTCCTCGGCTCCAACGGCTGCGGCAAATCCACCACCATGAAAATGCTCACCGGGCTGTTACAGGCCACAGAGGGGAAAGCGTGGCTGTTTGGTCAGGAGGTCGATCCGAAAGATCTGAATACCCGGATGCGGGTCGGTTATATGTCACAGGCATTCTCCCTCTACAGCGAACTGACCGTCTTACAAAACCTGGTACTGCACGCCAAGCTGTTCCATGTGCCGGAAAACGAAATTGATGAGCGCGTTGATGAAATGATGACGCGCTTTAAACTGACGGATGTCGCCGATGCCATGCCGGAGGGGTTACCGCTCGGCATACGCCAGCGCTTATCGCTGGCCGTGGCGGTGATTCACCGTCCGGAAATGCTGATCCTCGATGAACCGACATCCGGCGTTGATCCGATCGCCCGCGATATGTTCTGGGATCTGATGGTGGATTTATCACGCAAAGACGGCGTGACCATTTTTATCTCCACCCACTTTATGAATGAAGCCGCCCGCTGTGACCGCATGTCGCTGATGCATGCCGGGAAAGTGCTGGTAACAGATACCCCGGAAAACCTGGTCGCCAACAGCGAATTTGATACCCTCGAAGCCGTCTTTATTGATTATCTGAAAAAAGCCTCGGGGATTGAGGATGATGCCCCGCCGCCGGAAGCACCGGAGCTGCCGGCTGACAGCAGCGAAGCGGCCGCCACTGCACTGAAACGCCGTTTCAGCCTGCGCCGTCTGTTCAGTTACAGCCTGCGCGAAGGGCTGGAACTGCGCCGCGATCCGGTGCGGCTGACACTGGCTCTGCTCGGTACCGTGATCCTGATGTTTATTATGGGTTACGGTATCAGTATGGATGTGGAAAATCTGCGTTTCGCCGTGCTCGACCGCGACCAGACCACCACCAGCCAGAACTATGTACAGGATCTCTCCGGTTCCCGTTACTTTATCGAACAGCCGCCGTTGCAAAATTATGACGATATGGAGCGGCGGATGCGTGCCGGGGAAATCGCGGTCGCGATTGAAATTCCGCCGGATTTTGCCCGTGATATTGCCAAAGGTCATGATGCGAAACTGGGCGTCTGGGTGGACGGTGCCATGCCGAACCGGGCGGAAACGGTACGCGGCTATGTGCAGGCGATGCATCTTAACTGGCTGACCCGCATGGCCTCAAAACAGCCGGTGGCCAACCCGCTGAGTTCAGCGATTGATATCGAAACCCGTTACCGCTACAACCCGGATGTGAAAAGCCTGCCCGCCATTGTTCCGGCGGTGATCCCGCTGCTGCTGATGATGATACCGGCGATGCTCAGCGCCCTGAGCGTGGTGCGGGAGAAAGAGCTGGGATCGATTATTAATCTCTATGTCACCCCGGTGACCAAAACAGAGTTTTTAATCGGCAAGCAGGTGCCTTATATCCTGCTGGGGATGTTTAACTTTTTCCTGCTCTGTGCCCTCTCGGTCTGGGTATTCGGTGTGCCGTTTAAGGGCAGTCTGCTGACGGTGACACTCGCGGCGTTCTGCTATATCACGATTGCCACCAGTATGGGGCTGCTGATTTCCTGCTTTATGAAGAGTCAGATTGCTGCGATTTTCGGGACCGCAATTATCACGCTGATCCCGGCCACGCAATTTTCCGGCATGATTGACCCGGTTTCATCACTGGAAGGTATGGGTTACTGGATAGGACATATCTACCCGACCGCCCATTTTCTGACCATCACACGGGGAACGTTCTCCAAAGGGCTGGGGCTTATCGATCTGTATCAGGCCTTTATTCCGCTGCTGATCACGATTCCGGTTGTTCTCGGGTGCAGCATCTTTTTCCTGAAAAAGCAGGAGGGGTAATATGCGGACACTGAAGAATATTATCTATCTCGGGATGAAAGAGCTGCGCAGCCTGATGCGGGATAAAGCGATGCTCGCGCTGATTGTGTTTGCGTTCACGGTATCCATCTATTCCTCTGCGACAGTAACGTCCGGTTCGCTGCATCTGGCGCCGATTGCGATTGCGGATCAGGATCGCTCACAGCTCAGTGAACGTATTATCAACAGCTTTTATGAACCCTATTTTCTGCCTCCGGCCGATATTGATATCAGTCAGATGGACGGACTGATGGACAGCGGTACCTACACTTTTACCATGGATATTCCGCCGGACTTTCAGCGCGATGTGCTGGCCGGACGCCGCCCTGCCATCCAGCTGAACGTTGATGCCACCCGTATGAGCCAGGCGTTTCTCGGTAACAGTTATATTCAGAATATTGTCACCGGGGAGGTGAATACTTTTCTGGCTAAAAACCGGCAAAACAGTGTGCTGCCGGTAGATCTGGATATCCGCGCCCGTTTTAACCCGAACCTGAATCAGATGTGGTTCGGGTCGGTAATGGCAATTATCAATAACATCACAATGTTATCGATTGTGCTGACGGGGGCTGCCCTGATCCGCGAGCGGGAACACGGCACTATCGAGCATCTGCTGGTGATGCCGGTGACACCGTTTGAGATCATGATGTCCAAAGTCTGGTCAATGGGACTGGTGGTGTTGCTTGCTTCGCTCGGCTCACTGCTGCTGATTGTCCGCTTTCTGTTACAGGTGCCGATAGAGGGTTCAATTGCGCTGTTTATGTGCGGAGTGGCGCTGAGTCTGTTTGCCACCACCTCTATTGGTATCTTTATGGGAACACTTGCCCGCTCGATGCCGCAGTTCGGGCTGCTGATGATTATGGTGCTGCTGCCGCTGAATATGCTGTCAGGCGGGATGACGTCCCGGGAAAGTATGCCGCAGTTCGTGCAGGATGTGATGCAGACGATGCCGACGACACACTTTGTCAGCCTGGCACAGGCGATTCTCTACCGGGGAGCGGATTTTCTGATCGTCTGGCCGCAGTTTATGTATCTGATCATTATCGGCGGAGCATTTTTCGGTGCCGCGCTGCTGCGTTTCCGCAAAACGATCAGTGCCATGGCATAACCCGGCCAATTCCGATGCCTCCGGCGGCGGGGGCATTATAGGCTGTCAGCTCAGTGAAGATTCAGTAAATAACGGATAATGCAGGGATACGGATATGAGAAAAATTCTGCTGATGAGTGATTCGGGGATTTCCCCGCAGATGCTGGCGCAAAAAATGCGTGATGAGGCACAGGCACGGGGTATTGATGTCAGCATTGAGTGCCGGTCTGTTTTTGATTACCGTGAATGTGCCGCGGAGTATGATGCAGCTCTGCTTGCCCCGCAGTCCCGCCACCACCTGCGCGAGTGCCAGCAAAGCGCGGCCGCCGCCGGAAAACCGCTGGCCTGCATCGATCCGGATATGTTTTGGGATCTGCAAAGTGCTGCGGTATTGGATTTGGCGTTGTCGTTACTGAAAAATCCGGCTTAATTACTGCCGGAAAGAATAAAACCATCCTCTTTCAAACCCGGCCAAGCGGAAAGCCGCTGACACGTCCCTGTCCGCGGAATCTGCTGAATCATCCGGTTTGTGGCAAGGCGGCAAGGGAAGGATTCCGGGGAGCATACACAAGTATGTGACCCGGAATCCTGAGTGCAGCCAACACAGCCACAGGCCGGAGGATGACGCAGATTCGGTTCGCGCCATCCCCGGCGCTTCACGCTTTCCTTTTTTTGCCGGTTAATCCCCTGTGTACTTCAACTCTGCTAAAAACAAAAAAACAGAAAAATCAATCTGCTAAATCATCTGCTCTGTGGCAAGGCGGCAAGGGAAGAATTCCGGGGAGCATACATCAGTATGTGACCCGGAATTCTGAGTGCAGCCAACACAGCCACAGAGTGGAGGATGACGCAGATTCGCTAAATCATTTCGTTTGTGGCATGCGGCAAGGGAGGACATCCCCGGGAACATACATCAGTATGTGACCCGGAATTCTGAGCGCGGCCAACACAGCCACAGGCGGAAGGATGACACAACAAAGAATCCGCTAAATCATTTCGTCTGTGGCAAGGCGGTGAAGTGAGGACATCCCCGGGAGCATACATCAGTATGTGACCGGGGGGGACGAACGAAGCCAACGCCGCCACAGGCGGAAGGATGACGCGGATTAGGATTTGAGGAGACCGCGCACAACCACCTTGCTCGCCGGGGCGCTGCGATCAGTCGCCCGCCGCACTGCCATATTGATCGCCTGCCAGGCAATTTCCTGTAAATCATGGGAAATGCACGGAAAATTGAATCCGTAGATATCAGCATGAGAGACTTCATCGATGCTGAACAGCGAGACATCTTTTTGCGGGATAAGATTGTGACGGATACAGGCTTTGATAATCCCCAGTGAGATCTGGTTATTACAGCCGACAAAATAGTCCGGTGCGGAATGGTATTTCAGGTAGTGGTCGGTGACTTTAAACGCTTCATCCATCAGGAAATCCGCATGCAGCACATTAACGCTGCTGACCTGGCCGTGCAGACCGGCCACCATACCGGTAACGCGATCCTGAGCCACATTGGAATCTTCCGGGCCGGAGACAATCACCACGTTATCTGCTTTCTGTGAGAGCAGATAGCGTCCTGTCTGCAATCCGCAGTCGAGGTTATCGATATAGACGCCGCTGCATGCTTTGGCATCCAGCTCGCGGTCGACCAGAATGACCGGGATATTGAGCAGTTCCAGTTGTTTCATGTAAGCCGGGCGGTAAACCCGTTCGGCGGAGACAACGGATAAAATGATGGCATCCACATTGTAACCAATCAGCTTATCAATGATACGCGCTTCATTTTCACGGGATTCATAAGAATCAAACATCAGCGTGTCATACCCGGCGTTATACGCTTCCAGCGTGATGCGTTTGGCCAGCCCGCCGAAAAACGGGTTACTCATATCCGGGCTGACAATACCGATAGTGCGGGATGATTTGGCGCGCAGACTGCGTGCCGCCGCATTCACCACATAGCCGATTTTATCAGCCGCATCGAGAATACGTCTGAGAGTTTCCGGGTGAACCTTATCCGGCTGCGAAAATGCGCGGGATGCGGTGATCTTACTGACATTCGCAATAGCAGCCACATTTTCCAGCGTGACTTTCTGTGTCCGGGGTTCCGCCAATTTTCTCTCCTTAGCAGCAACGTATCATTTTATACCATTATAATATCATCTAAATCGATTCAGTCACGTGAAAAACACGCTTTTTGTCACTTAAATCACTATCAACAACTTTTTAACAATCCAGTCTTTTTATCCGCGGGTCGGTAAAAATATCGTACTCATCGGTATTCTCTGTGGAGAACTCCGAGACAACCGCGCCCTGCGGCCCCGCTTTAAACCAGTGGCGGGTGTCCGGTGCGATGGTGTACTGCTCTCCCGGACGCAGCAGAATAAAGCGATCACAGGTGTACCACTCCTCATCACCCTGCGGCGGGCGGCAGATTGGGTTACCCTGCGCATCCTGATTCAGTGTCAGCGCCGGATCATCAACAAACAGATAAACCTCGCCCCAGCGGCAGCGGAACGTTTCCTGCTTGCCCGGCCGGTCTTTATATGGCGGATGGCGGTGCTCCGGGCAGGTCTGGTCAGCAAACAGAACCAGCTCTTTGGCGCAGTACAGCGGGCTGTTGCAGTAGGTGAGCAGTTGCAGACCCGAGCGCGGATAATCCGGCAGATTAAAGTGAGCAATCTCAATATTCTGCTGTTCCGTTTCTGTCAGAACGATATGCGCCTGTTCCAGAATCGTCAGTGATTCCGCGATGTACGGCTGTTTATTCATCGGCCTCTCTCCTGAATGATATCGTTATCATTATAGCCCTGCCCCGGGTTGCAAAAATGTGACCGGCAAGACCCTTTACTGAATACTTCATGAGTAGTTCGGACTTTATTTAATAAAAGTTTAACCATCATCACATAATTATAATAAACATTGCTCTATTATCCGCATCATAGCAATGATATCGATATCATTTTAATGAAAGGAAATGATCATGAAGGCATTAGTATTAGAGAAAGCAGGGAAAATCGCCATTCAGGATTGGCAGAGTAATGAAGTGCTGGGCGACGACGATGTTGAGATTAAAATCCACACCGTCGGTATCTGCGGCAGCGATGTTCATTATTACCAGCATGGCCGTATCGGGCCGTTCGTGGTTGAGGCACCGATGGTGCTGGGTCACGAAGCGTCCGGTGTGATCACCGCTGCCGGTAAAAATGTGAAACACCTGAAAGTCGGCGATCGCGTTTGCATGGAGCCGGGTATTCCGGATCTGCAATCCCCGCAATCCCGTGCCGGTATCTATAACCTTGATCCTGCTGTTCGTTTCTGGGCAACCCCGCCAATCGACGGCTGTCTGCGTGAAAGCGTGATCCACCCTGCCGCATTCACGTTCAAACTGCCTGATAACGTTTCCTTTGCCCAGGGCGCGATGGTTGAGCCGCTGGCAATCGGTATGCAGTCCGCCACCAAAGCCGGGATCAAACCGGGAGATATCGGTCTGGTTATCGGTGCCGGGACTATCGGTATCATTACCGCGCTGTGCGCACTGGCCGGCGGCTGTTCAGATGTCATCATCTGTGACGTGTTTGATGAAAAACTGAAAGTGGCTGAGAAATATCAGGGTCTGCATGCGGTCAACAGCAAAGACCAGCAGGCACTGGCGGATAAAGTCCGTGAACTGACCGGCGGCGAAGGCGTGAACATCCTGTTTGAATGCAGCGGCGCGAAACCGGTTATCGCCTCTATCTCTGATCATATCGCCCCTGGCGGTACTGCGGTTCTCGTCGGCATGCCAATCGATCCGGCACCGCTGGATATCGTGGCTGCACAGGCGAAAGAAGTCACTTTCAAAACCATTTTCCGCTACGCCAATATGTATCCGCGCACCATTCGTCTGCTGAGTTCCGGCAAACTGGATGTGGCTCCGCTGCTGTCCGCAACCTATAAGTTCAAAGACAGTGTCGAAGCTTATGAGCGCGCTGCCGAAGGCCGTGCGACTGACGTGAAAATTGTGCTGGAAATGGAGTAAACCATGACGCTCTATGCCGGTATTGACTGCGGAACCCAAAGCACCAAGGTCATTATTGCCGATAACCGGACTGCGCGTATTCTCGGTGAGGGCTCAGCCCCTCACCCGATGATCAGCGAATCAGACGGAAGCCGTGAACAGGAAGCCGTCTGGTGGACTGATGCGCTGGAAACCGCGTTTGCTCAGGCGATAAAGAACGCCGGAATTGACGGGCGGGAGATCCGCGCCCTCGCCGTTTCCGGTCAGCAGCACGGTTTTGTGCCGGTCAGTCATGACGGTACGGTACTTGCGCCTGCCAAACTGTGGTGTGATACCTCGACCAGTGCGGAAAATCAGTGGTTTATTGATGCACTGGGCGGCGGACAGGCCGCGCTTGAGCGCCTGGGTGTGTTGCCGCAGACCGGCTATACCGTGTCAAAAATTATCCGCTTTAAACAGCAGCACCCGGAACTGTGGCAACAGCTGCGTTATGTGCTGCTGCCGCACGATTATCTGAATTTCTGGCTCACCGGACAGGCCTGTGCCGAGTACGGTGATGCCTCCGGCACCGGGTTGCTCAATATCCGCACCCGTGAATGGGATCAGGCTGCCGCTGATCTTATCGATCCGGAAGGCCGTTTATGGCAGGCACTGCCGCCGCTGGTGCGTGCAGAGCAAATCATCGGCACGGTTCGTCCGGAGATCGCGGAGAAACTCGGCATTTCCCCGGACACCCGCGTGGCATCCGGCGGCGGTGATAACATGATGGCCGCCATCGGCACCGGTAATATCCGTCCGGGCATCACCACCATGAGCCTCGGTACCTCCGGTACGCTGTTTACCTTTGCCGAAAAACCGGTAGTGGCGGATTCCGCGATGATCGCCGGATTCTGCTCCTCCAGCAACGGCTGGCTGCCGCTGATCTGCACCATGAACGTCACCTCCGCCACCACCACGGTTCAATCATTATTAGGTATGGATATTCAGGCCTTTAATGACGCGCTGAACAGCAGTAAACCGGGTGCTGACGGCCTTATTATGCTGCCGTTCTTTAACGGTGAGCGCGTACCTCAGTTACCCGACGCCCGCGCCAGCCTGCACAACATGGACGGCAGCAACCTGACTCCGCAGAACCTGAGCCTGGCCGTGGTGGAAAGTGCCACATACGGACTGCGTTTCGGTATCGATCTGTTCCGTCAGCAGGGCATTTCCACGGATGAGATCCGCCTTACCGGAGGCGGTGCCCGCAGTGTGAAATGGCGTCAGATTGTCGCCGATATCATGGCGGCACCGGTTGTCTGCGTTACCAACCAGGAAGCCGCGGCACTGGGGGCAGCTATCCAGGCTATCTGGAGTGATACCCTCACCGCAGACAGCGCACCGCAGGCACAGCTGGCTGCTCTTTGTGACCGTTTTGTGCAGCTGGATGACAGCAGCCGGACACAACCGGACCCGGCGAATACGGCAGTCTACGAATCGCTGTATCAGAACTACCTTGCTTTACTGACATCAGAATACCCGGAGGTCACATTATGACAGCAGCTGTCGCTGACAATGAGGAATTACTGCGGGTTGAAGGGGTGCGCAAAGCCTTTGGTCAGGTTGTTGCACTGAAGAACGCGCAGTTTTCACTGAAAAGAGGTTCCATTCACGCCCTGTGCGGCGGGAATGGTGCCGGTAAATCCACATTCCTGAGCATCCTGATGGGTTTTATCCGTCCGGATGCCGGTGAAATCTATGTCAAAGGCAAACGCTGTGAATTTCATCAGCCGCTCGAAGCCCTTCATGCCGGTATCGCGATTGTTCAGCAGGAACTGAGTTCCATTCCTGACCTGACGGTGGCCGAAAATATCTGGCTGGGGCGTGAGCCGCGCCGTTTCGGGTTTGTCGATTTTAAACAGCTCAACCGGCAGACCGCTGAACTGCTGACCGATCTGCATTTTGAGATCTCCCCGTCAGAAAAAATGCGCAATCTGAGTGTGGCGGAGCAGCAACTGGTCGAAATCGCCAAAGCGCTCTCCCACGCGGATGCGGATATCATCATTATGGATGAACCGACGTCCGCTATCGGCGAGGAAGATGCGCAGAAGATTTTCGATGTGATCACCCGCCTGACGGAAAAAGGTAAAGGCATTATCTATGTCTCACACCGCCTGTCCGAGATTTTTCAGATAGCCGATACCTTCACCATTTTCCGTGACGGCACGTTTATCACCGACGGCCCGCTGACAGGTATCACCCGCGAAAAACTGATTGAGCTGATTATCGGCCGTGAAATCAAAGATGAATTTGCCAAATTCAATGAGCCGACAGATGAAACCATTATGGAAGTCCGGGAATTATCCCGTGATAACCAGGTACACGATATCAGTCTGACACTGAAGAAAGGCGAAATTCTGGGAATTTACGGGCTGGTCGGTTCCGGCCGTTCCGAATTTCTCGATCTGATTTTCGGTATCGAACACGCCGATAAAGGCACGATTCAGATTGGTGACCGTTTCCTCGACAAGCACACCCCGAAAGATTCCATTAATGCCGGGATCGCGTATGTCACCGAAGACCGCAAAGATACCGGGCTGATGCTGGGCCGCTCCATCAATGAAAATATCAATATTGCCTCGTTTGGTGCCATCAGCACCGGCGGCTTTATTAATAACCGCAAAGAGCAGGCCCGTGCGGATGACATGATAGCGCTGTTCAATGTCAAAACCCCGGATGCGGAACAACTGGCCGGTAACCTCAGCGGCGGTAACCAGCAGAAAGTGGTTCTGGGACGCTGGGCGCTGATCGAGCCGGACGTGATGCTGCTCGATGAGCCGACACGCGGTGTGGATGTCGGTGCCAAGAAAGAAATTTATAAGTTTATGTCTGAGTTCGCCTTGCAGGGCAAGGGCATTGTGATGGTCTCTTCTGAGCTGTCGGAAATTATCGGTATGAGTGACAGGATTATTGTTTTCCGTGACGGACGGATCGCCGGAGAGCTGACCGCCGCCACTGCCACCCAGACCGATTTAATGAAACTTGCGGTGTGATCTCACCCGCCAACGTATGCATGAATAAAGAGAAGTGACCATGAATACAACAAATACTGCACCCGCACCAGGGGTCTCATTTATCGCCCGTAACAAGAAAAACATGCACAAATACGGCATCATTCTGGCGTTCTTTGTGCTGTGTCTGATTGTGGCCGTTGTCGGTGAGGTTCAGGTAGCCCGCGGCGAATGGACGAATAACTACTTTCTGAGTCAGGATAACATGCTGATTATCCTGCGACAGATTTCCATCAACGGTATTCTCGCTATCGGGATGACGTTTGTCATCATCACCGCCGGTGTTGACCTTTCCGTCGGTTCGGTGCTGGCACTGAGCGGCATTGTGGCGGCGCGGTTTGCCACCAGCAATACCGGCCTGGCTATCGGTGATACCGCTAATGCCGTGATGATCCCGATGATTATCGCGCTCGGTATCGGTATCATTTGTGGCCTGCTCAACGGGACGATTCTGGCGAAATTCAATCTTCAGCCGTTTATTGTCACCATGGGGATGCTGTCTGCGGCACGCGGTCTGACCCTGCTGACCACTGACGGTAACCCGGTTTCCCAGCTCAACAGTGATTTCCGCTGGCTGGGTAACGGTTATATCTTTGATATCCCGGTACCGGTGGTGATCCTGGCGGTTATCTTTATTCTCGCCTGGATCTTACTGAACAAAACCACCTTCGGCCGCTATGTGTATGCCGTCGGCGGCAACCCGAAGAGCGCCAGAACCTCCGGGATCAGTGTGATTAAAATTAAAGTGCTGGTTTACACCCTGTGTGGTGCGTTAGCCGGTATTGCAGGGCTGATTCTGACCGCCCGTACCGGTTCGGCACAGACCAGTGCCGGCAGCGCCTACGAACTGGATGCGATTGCCGCGGTGGTTATCGGCGGCACCAGTATGGCCGGTGGCGTGGGTACGTTAGTCGGCACCCTGTTCGGCGTATTAATTATCGGTGTGATGAATAACGGTCTCGACCTGCTGGGCGTGCAGTCGTATTACCAGCAGATTATCAAAGGCGCATTAATTGTTATCGCCGTACTTTTGGATCCGTCACGTAAGCAACGCCGTGACTGATAGCAGTACCGCGCAGATTCCTTCAGTTTACGCCACAGGCTGAAGGATGACGCGTAAAAAAGACGAAAACAGCAAAAAACAAAAGCAAAACTACCCTACACAATGAAGGAATGACCATGAAAAAACTGACCAAAATCGCTGCACTGACAGCCCTGATGATGGGCGGACAGGCATTTGCGGCACAGGACAATCCGGTGAAAATTGCTGTTCTGATGTACGGCATGAAAGCCGAATTTGTCCAGTTAATGGAAAAATCCGCAAAAGAACATCCGGCTGTGAAAAACGGTGAAGCGATCATCACAGTTTATGATGGCCGTTATGATCCGATGGTTCAGAACAACCAGGCAGAAACCGCAATCCAGACCAAAACCGATGCTATCATCATCAACCCGATGGATTACGAAGCAAATATCGACGTGGTCACCATGGCGAATGACGCTAAAATCCCGGTTATCGTCACCAACGCCCGTCTGAATACCGACAAAATGACCGCAGAAGTAGTGTCTGATGACGTCCTCGGCGGTTATATGGAAGCCAAAGCAGTTCTGGCAAAAATGAACTGTGAAGGTAACGTGGTTATTATCGAAGGGCCGAAAGGCGGCAGCGGTGAAATTCAGCGCGGCGAAGGTAATGACAAAGCAATCGCAGAATGCGGCCCGGGTAAAATAAAAGTGCTGGAGCGTAAAACAGCTAACTGGTCACGCGCGGAAGCCATGCCGCTGATGGAAAACTGGTTACAGAAACACCGCGGCAAAATCGGTGGCGTGATCGCACAGAACGACGAAATGGCACTGGGTGCAATTGAAGCGATTAAATCTGCCGGTCTGAATGTAAGCGATTTCTCTATCGCCGGTGTTGACGGTGTATCTGACGCAATCCGCTCTGTTCAGGACGGCGAAATGGTCTCTATTCTCCAGGATGCCAACGCACAGATGCAGGGTTCAATCGACCTGGCAATGAAAGCGGTCAAAGGCGATAAATACGAACCACAATCCCAAATCTGGGTTCAGTATGCTGACCAGCTGAAATGGAATGATGGTAAAGACAAACGTTACGCAATTCCGTGGACTCAGGTTACCAAAGAAAACGCGCAGCAGTTACTGGATGCCCGTAAATAAATAACTGAATAATGCATTCACGCCGTCTTCTGCCGAAGACGGCTTTTTTTATCCGTTTTATCTTCTGTGCGTATTGTTTTATAAACAATTTAAAAAAACCATGTCCGTAACGCGGTATTATTTACTGAATATCCCGCAACACCGTTTTCATCCTTTCCCTCACTATAATTCGCCGTATGATAGGGTTATCTGCCGGATAAATACGCGATGTGAAATGATGAATGACAGAGAAAAGGCCATCGAAAAAGTCAGAAAGCTGATGTCTCTTGCCGAAAATGCCGGTAATGAGAATGAGGCGGCGAATGCCTTTTCAAAAGCGCGGATATTTAGCAACGCCGTGACTGATAGCAGTACCGCGCAGATTCCTTCAGTTTACGCCACAGGCTGAAGGATGACGCGTAAAAAAGACGAAAACAGCAAAAAACAAAAGCAAAACTACCCTACACAATGAAGGAATGACCATGAAAAAACTGACCAAAATCGCTGCACTGACAGCCCTGATGATGGGCGGACAGGCATTTGCGGCACAGGACAATCCGGTGAAAATTGCTGTTCTGATGTACGGCATGAAAGCCGAATTTGTCCAGTTAATGGAAAAATCCGCAAAAGAACATCCGGCTGTGAAAAACGGTGAAGCGATCATCACAGTTTATGATGGCCGTTATGATCCGATGGTTCAGAACAACCAGGCAGAAACCGCAATCCAGACCAAAACCGATGCTATCATCATCAACCCGATGGATTACGAAGCAAATATCGACGTGGTCACCATGGCGAATGACGCTAAAATCCCGGTTATCGTCACCAACGCCCGTCTGAATACCGACAAAATGACCGCAGAAGTAGTGTCTGATGACGTCCTCGGCGGTTATATGGAAGCCAAAGCAGTTCTGGCAAAAATGAACTGTGAAGGTAACGTGGTTATTATCGAAGGGCCGAAAGGCGGCAGCGGTGAAATTCAGCGCGGCGAAGGTAATGACAAAGCAATCGCAGAATGCGGCCCGGGTAAAATAAAAGTGCTGGAGCGTAAAACAGCTAACTGGTCACGCGCGGAAGCCATGCCGCTGATGGAAAACTGGTTACAGAAACACCGCGGCAAAATCGGTGGCGTGATCGCACAGAACGACGAAATGGCACTGGGTGCAATTGAAGCGATTAAATCTGCCGGTCTGAATGTAAGCGATTTCTCTATCGCCGGTGTTGACGGTGTATCTGACGCAATCCGCTCTGTTCAGGACGGCGAAATGGTCTCTATTCTCCAGGATGCCAACGCACAGATGCAGGGTTCAATCGACCTGGCAATGAAAGCGGTCAAAGGCGATAAATACGAACCACAATCCCAAATCTGGGTTCAGTATGCTGACCAGCTGAAATGGAATGATGGTAAAGACAAACGTTACGCAATTCCGTGGACTCAGGTTACCAAAGAAAACGCGCAGCAGTTACTGGATGCCCGTAAATAAATAACTGAATAATGCATTCACGCCGTCTTCTGCCGAAGACGGCTTTTTTTATCCGTTTTATCTTCTGTGCGTATTGTTTTATAAACAATTTAAAAAAACCATGTCCGTAACGCGGTATTATTTACTGAATATCCCGCAACACCGTTTTCATCCTTTCCCTCACTATAATTCGCCGTATGATAGGGTTATCTGCCGGATAAATACGCGATGTGAAATGATGAATGACAGAGAAAAGGCCATCGAAAAAGTCAGAAAGCTGATGTCTCTTGCCGAAAATGCCGGTAATGAGAATGAGGCGGCGAATGCCTTTTCAAAAGCGCGGATATTTATGAAAAAATACCGCCTTGAGTTATCTGATATCTATTCCGCAGAACCCTCCCCGCCACCATCTGCGCCACGCAGAAAAACACCACCACGCCCGCTGACACCGGAAGAACAACACCGGGAAATGGTGCGTCTGAAACAGCAGGAAGAGGAGCGGCTGCGGGCATTTCAGAAAGTAGCCGAACAACAGCAGCAGCGGAAACAGCAAAGAGAACGGGAACAACAGGCGCTGCGGGCATTTGAACGGCAGCAGGCAGAACTCCGGGCTCAGCAGCAGGCCGTACAGACACCACCACCGGTAACGCCGCCGCAGGAGCCCGTTCCGCAGCCTGACAAACAGCCCCCTCCGCAACCGGAAAATCACATCTCAGAACAACCCCGCGAACCTGCGGAGCCGGTTTCCCGCCCGCTGATTGCCGGATTTCTCGCCGCTCTGACACGAAAACAACACATACCGTCGTATATCATCGCGGTGATTATCATTGTTTTTATTCTGTATATTTTCTTTTTTCAGTCATGAAGGCACGCCGGGCGTGATCCCCAGCATCTCCCGCGCCAGCGCATTCCAGGCCAGACAACTGCGGCTCTGATACCCTTTCATATTTGCCAGCGCAAGATCATAAGAGAGTACCGGGTCCGCCACACTGACCGCCGCCAGCCCGTCCGTCCGGTGTATACGCCACATACTCTCCGGCAGCAGCGTGACGCCGACCCCGGCACTGACCATCGCCATAATCAGATCCAGATGATTGCTCCGCCCGGCCACCACCGGCTTGTAATGGTAAATACCACAGGCGTTACGGATAAGCTCATTGATACGGAAATCTTCGGAAAACAGGACAAATTTATCATCCGCTAATTCGCGGAAACTCACCTGCTCCCGGGTGGCCAGCGGATGCCGGGTATTGACCAGCAGCATCAGGCGATCGGTTGCAAAGCGCTGTAAATCAAAACGGGTATCATCAAACGGCAGCATAACAGCGGCGGTTTCCACACTGCCTTCTGCCATCGCCTCCGCCATCTGTTCTGTACCGAGTTCAAGAATTTTCAGTTCCGCCTGCGGATGGCGGGTACTGAACGCCATAATGATGCCGGCAAAATAGGTCGATGCGATAACCGGCGGTAATCCGACATTCAGAGTGCCGGTCAGCGGCCCCGATTTATCCTGTAACGCTTTGTTCATACTGTTAAACTGCGCCAGAATACGGGTTGCGTGATCAAACAGAACCGCGCCCTCATCTGTCAGCCGGACACCATCCGGTTCCCGCGTCAGCAGGGTAAATCCCAGCTCCTCTTCCAGCCGGAGAATACTGCGGCTGATAGCCGGTTGTGTCACAAACAGGGCATCCGCCGCCCGGCTGAACCCGTTAAGCTGCACCACTTCCGTAAAATAGCGCAATGTCCGTATATCCATGACCGTCACCTATTACCTTTTGTTATAGCCCCGATGAGTATAAACCATTTCCTATTCCCGGTAATTACCGCTAAAACTCATTCATATTGCTAATCATTTAAGGCTGATAAATCAGCCACTGTATTACCGGAGATCATCATGACAAAAACAGTCGCTGAACATGTGCTGAGCCGCCTGCAGGATTTAGGTATCCGCCATGTCTTTGGTGTGGCGGGAGATTTTGCTTTCCCGATTGAGGACGCCGTCTGCGAAAGCCGGACCATGCAATGGATGGGTAACTGTAATGAACTGAATGCCGCGTATGCGGCTGACGGTTATGCCCGGGTTAACGGCATGGCGGCGCTTTCCACCACATTCGGTGTCGGGGAGCTGAGTGCCATCAACGGTATTGCCGGGTCTTACGCTGAACATCTGCCGGTCTTTCATCTGGTCGGTATGCCGGCCAGCGGCGTGCAAAACAGCGGCCGCCTGGTGCATCACACTTTAGGCAACGGGGATTTCAGCCTGTTTTATGAACTGGGACAGCGTCTTTCCTGTGCGCACGCCATTATGACCCCGGAAAACTGTGTGGCAGAGACAGAACGTCTGATCGCAGCCGCACTGCGTGAGCGCCGTCCGGTCTATATCGGTTTTCCGTTTGATTACGCCACACAACCGGTTCAGATACCGGAGCACCTTACCGTACCGGCACAACCGGTCAGTGACAGCACCGCGCTGGCAGAAGCCATGGCGGCGATCAGCGCAAAACTGGCCGGAAGCCCGTCGGCCTGTATCCTGCCGGGCATGCTGGCCGCACGTTCCGGACTGATTGATGACGTACAGGCTCTGATCCGTCAGACCGGCCTGCCGTACGCCACCATGTTTATGGATAAAGCGATTATCAGTGAATCTGATCCGCATTATACCGGGATGTACAACGGTCAGCTGATGAACCCGCAGGTCAGGGAATTTGTTGAGAACAATGACTGTGTGCTCGGTATCGGCGCGGTGATGACAGACTTTAACACCGGCAGTTTTACCGCTGATATCGCACCGGAAAAGCTAATCAGCATAATGGCGGATCATGTCCGCATCGGCGCGGCGGTGTATCAGAATGTGTATATGCGGGATCTGCTGCCTGCCCTGACTGCCGTTCTGCCGCACCGGGAGTGCCGTATACCGCCTGCTGCCGGGCTGGGTAAGCCGGTGACGGAAGCATCCGGTAACATTACCCCGCAGTATCTGTATCCCCGTTTTGAACAATTGTTCAGAAAAGACGATATTATCATCGCCGAAACCGGCACGGTTTCTATGGGGCTGGGCTTTGCACTGCTCCCGGAAGGGGCGCAGTTCCATAACCAAACGTTATGGGGATCTATCGGCTGGGCAACCCCGGCGGCCTTTGGTGCAGCGGTTGCGGCGCCTGATCGCAGACTGATTCTGATCACCGGCGAAGGCTCACACCAACTGACCGCCCAGGAAATCAGCCAGTTTGGCCGTTTTGGTCTGAAACCGCTGATTTTTGTGCTGAACAATGACGGTTATCTGATTGAGCGCCTGCTGTGCAAAGACCCGGAAGCCGTTTATAACGACCTGCCGCAATGGCGCTATGCACAGCTGCCGCAGGCGCTGGGATGTGACAACTGGTATTGCCGCCGTGTCACCACCTGCACAGAACTGGATGAGGCGATCCGGGAAGCGGAGTCCGGTGACTGCGCTGCGTATATCGAAGTGGTGACAGAACGTTATGCCGCATCTGATCTGGCAAAAAAACTCGGTGAGTCTGTCGCGACGCTTTATTCGTTTTAAATCACCCGCAATCCTGATACTGCCCCGGCGGTATCAGGATGTTAAAAACCGTTCTTTTCACATAAGGCTTTATTGGCATTCAGGGTAAATAAAACATGGCCGGGATAATCATCGTAATAATGATGTATTTCCGCCAGCCCTTTGGCCTGAGCCAGCCGCACGGTCTGTAACGAGCATGTCCGGTAAATCAGGTCTTTTTGCATCGTTTTCTGATCATTTTCCCGTGCTTCCGCCGGTTTTTTCAGCCAGTCTGCTGACAGGGAATAATGGTAAATCACATCACTTCCTTTTGCCTCAACCTTTTCAATATACACCGTGTCATCTATTTTCATGCGCGGCTGTCCCCGCATCCGTGCCCGGTCATTTTCCGCAGCCAGTGCCGCAGCCTCACTGACACTCATCGTATCTATGCGCTGTTTAAAAGCAGCGACATATGCCGGAGACTGAGAATAATGCTCCGCGTAGCGCTCACGAAGTTCCTGATCACTCATGACACAACCGCTCAGAATCAGCGCGGATAACAGCAAAAGACTTTTATTCATACTCAAACCTTACAGGATAAATCAGCGGATATCGGATTCCGGATAGTTTTTATACATAATGACTTTAATGACCCGGTCGCTGTCAAAACAAAAACCGAGCCGGCGATCGAACCAGTCATAATAGTAGCAATTATCGTCCGGAGATACCTGATAGAGATTTCCGTAAGCGTTCACCATATCCTGATAGGTATCACCTGCCGCAATACCCCGCCGGGTTTTATAGCGGTCATTTTTGAAGGTTATCTCTGAAATGTATTTATCCTGTCCCCCGGTACGTTTTTCAATAATCATATTGATCCCGGCTACCGTAATTATCGTATCACCGGCATCAAAACGCCATAATTCAAACTCCCGGAAAAAATCATGTACCGGTGGTACGGATACATTTTCCTTTTGCTTATCCAGCCAGCCGGAAACCGTATTATCACTCAGCGGTTTCCCCAGAAAATCCGCCGTTCCGTTATCGGATGACCAGATGAAATCCTCATAATTAAGGGCATTATTTTGCTCATCCGTCTTTTCCAGCAGTGATAATTTTATCCACCCCTCAGCCACTTTATTTTTGCTGTTCATGTAATTCACATAGGCAAAATCGCCCTGCCTGCGATATTGCAGCACACGATCCCCGCGGATAATAAAGTGATCTGTTTTACATTGTTCATCCGGCTGGGAATAAAACCAGGCCCGGCCAACGGAAATAACCACTTTCTGTGCAGGTTGTGTCAGCGTCGGGGCAGACCAGGTGACCGGGTTTACTGTGCAGTTTTCCTTTCCCGGGGCGGTCAGAAGATAGGTGATACGGGTTATTTTTTTCTCTTTGTCTGTTTGAAAAATAAGACTCATATTGCTGTGGTGATAAATAAATGATTCGCTGTTCTCATCAGCATCAAAGCTGCTGTGAAGACCATAGCGTTCAAACATCAGAAAATAAGAATCACCGGTTTTAATTCCGCGATGTGTTTTATACTTATCAGAAAGAATAACAATCTGGCTGACAACCGCTTCAGCCCGGCTATTATTAACCCCCTCTGTAACATATACATAAATATCCGGCTCAGGAATCACCACCCCCATTGTTTTCCCGGTTTTACTGTAACCTGCAAATACCAGCCCGGGTTCCTTTGCATAATATTCTGTGATATTCCGGCTGAGTTCACTCAGAGGTTCACCGGGACGAAGTACTATCTGATTAACCGTCAGCTGATAATCTTCATCTGACAGCGGATTATCCGTTTTCCTTTCCGGTTTACGGTTTACGTCATCTTTTTCTTCCGCAAGCGGGGATATTCTGAGATTCGTTTTTGTCAGCTGAGATAATTCCAGCCAGCCGTCAATCAGCTCACCTTCGCTGTTGATATATCCCCCCAGCAGATAATCACCGGTGGTCTGATAACCGATAACTGAATCACCTTTAACCAGAAAACTATTTTTACTTTTACAGCGGCGGTCCGGCGCAGAATAGAAATAAGCACGTCCGGGAGAGGACACCCGGTAAATATGACGTTCAGTGTCATATTCATCAGTATTAATACGTAAAGATATTTCCTGACATTCATCTGTCACTGCCGGTGAAATTAGCGGATAAAATAATAACAGGCCGGATAACAGTATTTTTATCATTCACTCGGATACCGGAAAAATAAACATAATAAACTTATAGCGTATTATCTCTTTTCTTTCTTCGGTATCCTCACTATTTTATACTCTTTTTTTTATTACCCTTTCACCAGAATCACTTCTGTTCCTATCCGGCGCAGCCCGGTCAGGCTCGCTTCCGGAATACCGTCATCGGTAATAATGGTATCAATACGCTGGGTATCAATTATTTTGTGCAGGCTGGAGCTGTTAAATTTACTGGAGTCCGTCACCACCACAATATGCCCGGCCACCTCACACATCCGCCGGTTGAGCCGTGCCTCATCTTCATTATGTGTGCTGATTCCGCGCTCAAGATCAATCGCATCCACCCCGAGAAATAACATATCAAAGTGATAATTCTGTAATGACTGCTCCGCCTGATCCCCGTAAAAGGAGAGAGACTGACGCCGCAGCTGTCCGCCGGTCATCAGCAGTTCCACCCCGGGCGCTTCCAGCAGTGCATTCGCCACATTCATACCGTTGGTCATCACAATCGTGTCCTGATGATGGCGCAACTGACGGGCTATTTCGTAGGTTGTGGTTCCGGAATCCAGAATAACGCGCTGCCCCGGCCGGATCAGCCCGGCAGCCACCGATGCAATATTACGCTTGATGGTGGTGTGGCGGGTGCTTTTGTCTTCCAGTGACGGCTCACTGACCGGCGCAACGCCTTCACAAATCAGTGCGCCGCCGTATGCACGCACCGCAATTCCCTGCTTTTCAAGGAAAGCCAGATCATTGCGGATAGTCACCGTGGAAACACGGAACTGCTGCGACAACTCATTGACCTGAACACTGCCATGGGCACGCAGAAGCTGAATGATATGCTCACGCCGCCCGCTCGTTCCCATTACCCGGTTATCCGTTCCGGTATCCGGACTGTTCATGGTTTTATCCTTAACATTCATTTAAAAAATCTTTCGTTTCATTTCGTTTGGTATATTAACGCTTTTCTTTGTACAGAATGCAAGCCCATAAAAAGGGTTAACATCCGGTGACTCAGGAACAGACCCTTTCATTATATTTCTTTTGTGATGCAGATCCGGATTCCGGAAGCTTTCATTTTGTTTTCTTTTTTCTCTATAGCAGTATGCTATTCAGACATCGAAACAAAAACAAACCAAATCCGGCTGTAAGGAGAGGAAAGTGAAACTTTTAACTGATATCGTTGCCCGCCACAAACAGGGGGAGAAAACAGGAATTTATGCTGTCTG
>RWZF01000029.1_pt1 | contig 28358 bp, 40 predicted proteins | sample 2187671 | NCBI WGS metagenome assembly RWZF01 (sample SAMN10531868, study PRJNA481165) | viral metagenome | isolation source: viral particles purified by filtration and ultracentrifugation from about... | host: Nasonia longicornis 2.1 | place: USA:Tennessee | collected 2011-04-01
ACACCTCAAAGAAGTTCTAGCAACAAACCAACCACACCGAATCATTATCAAGCCTTGGAAAAATAAGCGTTCACTATCTCAAAATTCACTTTCACATATGTGGTATGCCGAAATCAGCAAGCATTTATGCAAGAACGGCATCAAGCACACTGATGAGAGCGTCAAGGAGATGATGAAACACACCTTTTTAGGTTATGAAGAGGTTGAAATGATTAACGCCGTCACGGGCGATATAGAGCTAATTAGGCGACTAAGAAAAACTTCTGATTTAGATACTGGCGATATGTATTTCTACATGGAGCAGGTCGAACGCTGGGCGGTAGATATTGGTTGTCTCGTGACAATCCCAAACAATTCGGAATACATGAAACTCAAGGAGCAGCAAGAGAGATGACACCTCAAGAAAAACTAAAGCAACTAGATGAACGCTTAGATGAAGCGCATAAGCTAATTGTTTATCTAAATGAGTGCCGCAGGGAGTTAATAAATCGTCACAATCTAAACAAGGATAAACCATGATCACAAAAACATTTGAAGCAATAAAGTCAGCTGAAATTATTAACGCTGTATCTCATTTATCTAGTTTCACAACTAAGCAAGCTGTCGCTTTGTCAGCGGTTGAGCAATCGATAACTGTCACTCTGATTAAGAAGATGAATAAAGCTGGTGCGATCTCAGTCATCGGTAAAAAAAGAGGCGGAGTTTACGAATATAAGTTAGCTAAAAATGCTCTCGATATTATCAATGAGAAATTTAATAAACCACAGATCACTTTAGCTAAGGATAATTCAATTCAAGATTTTAAGTGTGAAATGAGAGTTGTCGAAAAAGCTAACGTTGCTGGCATGGGGTGCTTGTACTTAAAGCGGTTAGATCAACTACTGGCTGGAGTGAGGGCATGAAAAACGAAGCAGAAGCGTTTCTAAGCGCATTAACAACGTTAAAGCTATGTTGGGCTATTCATAAGTCTAATGAGTCCGTCAGCAGGTGTGCGGGGCTATTAAAGCACAAATTCAAAGAACACTTAGCGTATAAGTCAATAGTAACGATTGAAGACAGCAGCAATCCGATGCTTGTGATTACGCTTGCAGAGTGGGAGTTAAAGTGATGATTAGATATCTAACTTTTGCGGTAATAACCGGATTAATAGTGACAGCAGTTTGCATTTTCGTGGAGGCTGTTAAATATGGCTAAGGCTAAAAAGCCGAAGCTAAAAACCTGTAAAGAATGCGATAAAGAATTTACTCCCTACCTATCTACTCAAAAAGTCTGCTCTACATCCTGCGCAATACTATACGGACCCAAAGAAGTTAAACGAGCTGAAGATAAGGCCCGTCGAAAGAAACTATCTGAGGAGCGTAAAATATTGCGGGCCCGCAAGGAAAAGCTAAAGACAAAATCAGACTGGAACAAAGAGGCCCAAGCGGCAGTAAACAAATACATATTCTGGCGTGATTACGGTCAGCCATGTATCGCTTGCGGCAGACCCTTAAATTATGGGGTAAGAGGTGGGTCCGTAGATGCAAGTCATTACAGGTCAAGAGGTACGGCAAGTCATTTAAGATTTAACCTACTTAACATTCATGCTGGCTGCGTTCACTGCAATAGGGACCTGTCAGGCAATCTAATTCCATACCGCATTAATCTCATCAATAAAATCGGCGAAGAGCGAGTAACACGCTTAGAGCACGATAACTCGGTCCGTAAATTCGATATCGAATATCTCAAGCGAATGAAATCAATATTCACTCGTAGGGCCCGTTGGTATGAGAAAAGGCGAAAGCAACTCATGGAGGCGGCTTAATGTTCACTGATATAGGCGCAGCAATTGAAGAGGCCAGATGGTTGAGAATAAAGAAAGGCCATGATTACGCGGTTGTTCAAGCGGAATCTGGGGTGATGAAAGTCCATTTGCTTAGGTGGCTAGGCGTAACTTCTAAAATTAGAGTTATGTTTTCGACCAAAGAAGATGGAAACGGAACAGTATTGCCGGAGGTAAGATGAGAGAGCGTAACCCTGATGTTTATCTTCAACTGGCAAAGTCGCCAAGGAAGTCGTATTTAGGCAAAGCAAGGCGATTAACTCCACCACAAGAAAGATGGACAAGGGCGATCATATCTATATGGGCTGACGAAATGAAGGGCGGCGATTATCTTGGATATGGAGGCGGCGGTGATGGCATTTGGCGTTTCATTACTGGCTGGTCTGGTGAAAACATCGAACGCTTCACCAAGGTATTCGACCAGTTAAGCAAAGAAGGCTACACAGGACAGGAACTTGAAGAAAAAGCCAGAGCAATATTATTTCCTAAACAATCTCTCAGCGACATGTTTCAGCGCGCCAACGATGTAGATGAAGCTGATTTTGTAGAGAAAGCAATATTGAAAGCGTTCGACAAGTCCAATCCTATTTATGTTGTCGCCACTGATTACTATCTTGGCAGAAATACTCTGCAAACTCTCGCAAATTATATGCAGGAACAAATAGCACCTTGGCTGACTATCAAACAATGCATTGACCGTGTACGTTGGTGTATTAGTTTATTTAATGCAAAGTTGTATATGGTAATGCAAGATGAAATAGCAAGAGAGCGCTCACAGTCTGGGGTTGAAATGAAAAATATTTCTGAAATTACTTGAAATTAAGTTATGAATCTGTATATTTAGTGTATGCTCGCTCATGAAAGCAAAGAGCACAGAAGCCTGATAGAGATATCGGGCTTTTTTATTGCCAAAATTCCAACTGCTGCAAAATATGCAGTAGTTCAAAATATCGTTGGCCAATAGTCCCAACAGAACAATATTTCAAGAGGCCGCCTAGTGCGGCCTTTTTGTTTCCACCATTTTGTTGATACCACCGAAATGGTCACTCATACGCCGCCACAGAATCAATTACCCTCGTTATCAATTAACACAAGAGCTGTGCGCGGCTATCTATTAACTAAATTCCTCCAACGCAGGGGGTGAGTATGAAATGTATGAATAACACTCCTGATTGGCTGGATCATCTACTTAGTTGGCTATCTTCAGCGAAAGAGCAAGCGGCTGCGGCTGGTCTAGCTGGAACTGTTGCAATACTGCGTGGCATGTATAACGGCGGCGGCTGGAAAAAGACCCTGCTAGATGGTGCGCTGTGTGCATTCTTCGGATGGTTCGCTAAAGACTTACTGGCAGCTATGGGCATGAATCCTGAATTTGCCTATTTCACTAGTGTACTGATTGGTTACTGGGGCGTAGAAACGCTTAGTAAAATGATTAAAGGAAAGGCAGGAGTGAATAATGACTAAATTTGTTTTCGGGCAGCGTAGTAAGAATAATTTGGTTGGCGTGAATCCCAAGTTAGTTAAAGTTCTCAATAGGGCGCTAGAAATTACACCTGCTGATTTTGCTGTTATACAAGGAGTTCGTAGTAAGGAAGAACAGCGTAAAAATGTTGCTAAAGGCGTATCTCAGACAATGAACTCTCGGCATTTAGAGCAATGCCCTATTGATGGGGTGTGTGAGGGGAATGCTGTGGATATTCTTCCAACTTCGATAAAGGCTGGTATGAATTGGGAATTAAAACACTTCATTCCTGTACTTAACGCGATTAAGCAGGCCGGAGACGAGTTAGGGGTTAAACTTCGCTTCGGCATTAACTGGAAGAATGACCCATCACTACCAATCGAAACTAAATTCATTGATGCTCCTCATGTTGAGATTCCAGCATGACAACGACAACTAAAGTCTTGGGTGGTGCTTGCGCTATCCTAGCTTTCTGGCTTTGGTGGGTAATGGGTAGTTATGGCGACCTGAAAGGTGATTACTCAACATTGAAGGATAAATTCAGCGAGCAAGCAGCTATCACCACTGATTACGAAAAGCGCATTAACTCCCTTCACGAACTCGACACCAAACACACAACGGAACTCACAAATGCAAAAGCTGAAATTGATAAGCTTCGTGATGCTGTTCGCTCTGGTCGTAAGCGGGTGTACATCAGAGCCAGTTGTCCGAAAGGCGAAACCAATTCCACCTCCGGCTTGGATGATGGAGCAGCCGCCAGACCTACTGACTCCGCTGTCAGAAATTATTGGTTACTCAGACAACGAATCGCAGAGTCCAAACAAATGATACTTGGTTTGCAAGATTACATTAGAACGGAGTGTTCACGATGAGTTTAGAGGCGATGTTTTTGCTTGCTGAAAGAAACGAAGTGAAGAGCATTCTAGATGGCATATCGTGGAATGACATTATCAGCAAGATGACGTTTACCAGTCGTTTAATGAAAGTTGAATCTCAATTGCGAGATTTGGATGTTAGCTTCTGATATTGGACAAGAAAGCAATACGGGAAATTGAACAACAACGACAGGTGATGAAATAAAAAAAAGCCCACACAGGGTTGGGCTAAAAAATGTTACTTATACAAATGAATATCACTTTAAACATAGTATGTATTTCAGAGTATGCAAAATTATTTCTAAATATTTTCAACTGATAGATGATTAAATGAACAACGAGCCTCCAATTAGGGGGCTTTTTAATGGCAAAAAAATAGCCCCTGGTGTTGAGGCTTAAAAGTGTAGGAATATATATGAAGTTAATAACTTAGCGATGTAATAACCATACCCCTCTTAATGTTACGTTACGAAAGTAAAGTTAAAAGAAAGTTACATTTATTCAAGTTTTGTAATCAGTAGTACGCATTTCATCCTGTGCACCACATGCACACACATCTAAAAAACATCGAGCCAATATTTAGGTAATGAGTCTTTGAGGTAATCAGTTATAGCTGGTGCGCTTCGATGGGCTGATTTTCCTATGTGGCAAAGGCTCATTACTAAGTAAGGTAAGCACTATGAATGGCAAAGGATACGTATACGCCATTGAAAACAATGGCAAGGTCAAAATAGGGAGCACTATAAACCCCAAGAGTAGATTGAGAAATATACAAACACAGGGAGGGTTCATAAGTGCGAATATTTACCTGTCTAACCAGTTATATGCATATCAGGATTTGGAGATATTAATTCACAAGAATCTAGGTGATTTTAGAGATATAGGCGAGTGGTTTAATGTGGATTTTGATTCGGCCTGCAAGGAAATAGAGGATGGGTATAAGCAATTGAAGTCTTCAGATCAAGAAGCCAAAAAGAAAGAAATTGCTCTTAGTGCAGGTAGTGCAATAGCGATGATTGCAGAAAAGTTAATAGCTGAAGGAAACAGTAGAAACGCGGCTATAGTCCAAATGAGTCAAGCATCTTGGACTAGCGAGGCTATGGACTTTGTTTTGAGTAAGCCACAAGGAGCTATTGATATAATCCTTGGTGTATTGTTCATGTGTCCAACAGTAACCATTATTGATGGTGATGATGCATACATCGCATTCCCTTATGGTTTTCAAATCACCACCGTGGATGAAATAAAACGCACTCATGACAAGCTAGAAATAGCACAAGACTGCGGATGTGAAGTGGAAGACGTTCCCGACTGGGATGAGTATTCCGCTGACATTACAGGGGTTAACTAATAAGCAACCATTGTTAGAAGAAATGCACAGATTAGCGGCGTAAAAATGCGCTTTGCTTGTAAATCAATAAATTACCGATGCACTAAAAATTGCATCGCCTGAATAGGTCGCTCAGCGGCCTTTTTTATGCGAAAGTATAACTACTGGCTAGAGTCGCTCTCGAAAAGTGGTATCGTCACCACCTGCCAGTATTTCAATGACGAATAACTAGACGAGGTTATTATGAAAGTTCAATTGGTTAATGGTCCATGCGAAGGTGTATGGGATCAAGTAAAACTAAATGATGAAGGGATGCCTCCATCAACGTACATAGCAGAGCTGCCAGCGGTATGTAATGACGTTCATGTTGACGGAATTATTGAACCATTTAATATTGCGCCAGACAAGTTTGTCTACGAACTACAAGTAACGGTGAGAAATGACGAGCCTCCGCATTTCGAGTATCGTTTTCCTGAAAGATAAGGGTATGGCAATGAGTGAACTTGAGCACTTACCTTGGACTGGCGCTGCATTGAAAGTTGCACTGATAATGACTGTAGAAACCATGAAACTGACTCCAGAGGAAGCTTATAGTCAAAACATCACTGTTGTAGTTGGCCCATTCGCTAGACCATACAGAGAGATAATGGCAATAGCCGAAGAGTATGTTGAAAGGGAAATTCCTAAATCAATGCGCGACATTTAGCTATACATTAAATAAACAACAAGAATTCACAATGACCCGCCTAGTGCGGGTTTTTTATTACCTAAAGAAAGGCAATTTATGACTACTGAACTAACAGCAAAAGAGAAAATCCGCTTAGGTTTACTTAAGCTAACAGGCAATAACACCGCAGCAACCGCAAAGGCGATTAAGCTCATCAATGACGACCAGCTTGAATATGAGCTATTTGTTCAACTGTGGGGCAACAACAACGGTAACTTTGATAATGGGTCCGTCGATTTACTAACTAAAGTCGACACTATCTATCAACGAGTGCAGGAAACAAAGAAAACGTTATTCAACGATGAAGTAGTAGAATAACCAATCACAAAGCTCATCATGGTGGGCTTTTTAATTTGTTATGAGGATATGAATATGGCACTGACAATAAAGCAAGAAGCTTTCTGTCAGGCATACATAGAGAACAAAGGTAATGCTTCGGAGGCATACCGAGCTGCGTATGCCGCTGACAAGATGAAGCCAGAGACCGTAACAAAGAGAGCGTCCGAATTGCTAAGCAACGGGGATGTTACGGGGAGGATTTCTGAATTAAGAGGGGAGCACAGGAAGAGGCATAATTTGACTGTTGATGATTTGCTAAAGGAATTAGAAGAGGCTAGAAGGGCCGCTTTAACGGCAGAGACACCACAATCAGCGGCGGCAGTTGGTGCAACTATGGGTAAGGCGAAGCTTCTTGGGCTTGATAAGGTAGTAGTTGATCACCAATCATCCGATGGAAGCATGGCGACCAAGCCAACAGTTATTAGATTGGTAGGAGTATCACCTGATGGAGCAGACTGTTGATTTACCCATCCCTGCCAAATTAGTTCCAGTATTCGCAAAAGAAGGAGTTCGGTATCGCGGTGCTTATGGCGGTCGCGGTAGCGCAAAGACTCGCACATTTGCAATGATGAGCGCAGTAAAAGCGTATCAGGCAGCAGAGCAAGGCATTAGCGGAGTTATCCTGTGCGGTCGTGAGTATATGAACTCACTAGAAGAATCATCAATGGAGGAAGTTAAACAGGCGATCAGGTCTGTTCCTTGGTTAGATGATTACTTTGATATTGGTGAGAAATACATTCGCACTAAGTGTAAGAAAGTTAGCTATGTATTCTGTGGGCTAAGGCATAACCTAGATAGCATCAAATCTAAGGCAAGGGTGTTACTTGCTTGGGTGGATGAAGCCGAGTCAGTGTCAGATTTAGCATGGAAAAAATTAAGGCCAACTGTCCGTGAATCAGGCTCTGAAATATGGATAACATGGAACCCTGAAAAGGATGGTAGCGCCACAGATAAGCGCTTCAGAAAAACACCTCCGAAGAATTCAATTATCGTTGAAATGAACTACAACGATAACCCATGGTTCCCTGATGTTCTGGAAGAAGAAAGGCTTGATGATCTTAACAGCCTTGAATATTCCGACTATGCGTGGATATGGGAAGGCGCTTATCTTGAAAACTCTGATAAGCAAGTATTAGCAAATAAATATGTTGTTCAATCATTCCCTGATGACCTCTACCAAAAAGCAGACAGATTGTTATTTGGTGGTGACTTCGGATTTGCGAAAGACCCAAGTACTCTTATTCGAATGTTTATGCTGGACAGGAATTTATACATTGAATATGAGGCATACGGTTCAGGCGTTGAGCTTAATGACATGTGGAAATTTTACGCTGGTAAAGAGGGTGCCACAGATAAGCAATTGGCAGAGTGGGAAGTAACCGATGATGCCAAGTTTACAGGCATTCCAGAGGCTAGAAAGTGGCCCATTAAAGCGGATAACTCACGACCGGAAACTATTAGCCATATCAAGACGCAGGGATTCAATATTTCCGCAGCCAAGAAATGGCAGGGAAGCGTTGAGGATGGTGTGACATTTCTTAAAGGCTTCAAACAAATCATCATTCATCCTCGCTGTAAAGAAACAGCAAAAGAAGCCCGTCTCTACTCATACAAAACAGACCGGATCACTGGTGAAGTATTGCCTGTGATTCTGGACGCCAATAATCACTGTTGGGATGCTGTTAGATATGGGCTTGATGGGTATATCACACAAAAATCTAACGCAGGTCTACTGGTTCCAAAAAGATTGCTGAGGCGATAATGCAAGAAAACATGAAACTAGCCGTCAATCACTTAGTGAATGATGCGATAGCTCGTGCCCGTATGGCTTTGGTCAATCCAACCATGGGGCTTGATGCTAAGCGATCATCTGCTTGGTGCGAATACGGATTCAAACAAGATTTAACCTTTGATGATTTATACAAACTATTTCGCCGCGGTGGAATTGCATACGGCGGGGTGACTAAATTAAGTGGCACGTGCTGGAAAACATCTCCGCAAGTCATTGAAGGAGATAGTGCCGATGAGTCGAAAGATGAAACGGCGTGGGAAAAGTCTTTCAAAAAAGCAATTAACAAACGCATATGGAAAGAGTTTAAAGAGGCAGATCAGCGCCGTCTTGTAGGTCGCTATTCTGGGCTAATCCTTCACATCAATGACAATGGCAAATGGCACGAGCCGGTTAAAGCCTCCAAGCTTTTGAGAAAGGTTACTCCCGCATGGGCTAGTGCTATCAAGCCTACTGAGTGGGTGACTGATATTAACTCGACTGATTACGGTCAGCCGAAGATGTGGCAATACACCGAGTCATTACCAAATGGCGGTACTAGAAACATCAATATCCATCCTGACAGGGTGTTCATTCTGGGTGATTACTCGATTGATGCTATTGGCTTCCTTGAGCCGGCGTATAACGCCTTTGTTAGCCTTGAAAAAGTCGAAGGCGGTTCTGGTGAGTCATTCCTAAAAAACGCCGCCAGACAGCTATCAGTTAACTTTGACAAAGAGGCCAAACTTGATGATTTAGCAAGAGCATACGGCGTTGAAATGTCAGAGTTGCAGGAGATTTATAACGATGTCGCTAGGGAAATCAACATAGGAAATGACGCAGTTATGATTACTCAGGGAGCCAATGTTAACCCATTGGTTACTGCGGTATCAGATCCAACACCTACATATAACGTCAATCTCCAAACTGCCGCCGCAGCAATGGATATCCCATCGAAAATACTTGTCGGAATGCAAACAGGCGAGAGAGCGAGCACTGAAGACCAGAAGTATTTCAATTCACGCTGCCAATCACGTAGGGAAAGTGAGCTCTCATTCGAGGTGGAAGACTTTATTGACCACTTAACGCGAATCAAAGTGCTAGACCCTGTACCAGAGAAAACGGTTATTTGGGATGACCTGAACGAGCAATCGTCTACTGAGAAGCTCGATAGTGCTGAGAAGATGAGCCGTATTAATCAGACATCACTAGCAACTGGCGAACCTGTATTTACTGTTGAGGAAATCAGGACGGCGGCAGGGCATGAAAACGACAGTGATGACCCGCTAGGTGAATTCGATGAAAATTCAGAAGATACGAACCGCGATAAGAGTAGGAACGAAAGCCGATCCGACAGCGGTTGATAAGTTAGAGCGCGGAGCAATGAAAGCCTTTGCTAAGCGTATTAAAAAAGTATCACAAGGCTACATACAGCTGCTCAATAGAATCCCATCCGAACCAGTAGTTAATAAAAAATACCAATTCGACCTAGACCCTAACTATCTTTCAATCATCTTGAGAGACGGAGAGCTCATGGTCGATGAAGTGTTATTACAGGGTGGTGAATTCAATAACTTCTTTTTCAATGAGTACGTCAGCACAGCATATGAGCGAGGAACGGCACAGGAATATGCAAACCTAGCGCAGCAATCGACAGCATATGCCGCAACACAACAAAGCGTGGCAACGGTATTACTCAGTGAGCCTTATCAGCTTCGGATGGCATTAGTTCGTGCTCGTGTGTTTGAGGAAATGAAAGGGCTGTCTGCGCAAGTCAAAGCAGATATGGCGCGTATTCTTACCGATGGCATAGCGAGAGGGCTAAATCCTCGTGAGGTAGCTAGAAATCTGAATGAGCAATCAGGTATCGAAATCCGTCGAGCTAATCGAGTAGCTAGAACGGAAATTACCACAGCACTACGTAGGGCAAGAATGGATGAGGCTGACGAAGCTAGCGAAGCTCTTAACCTTGAAACTCGACAGGTCCACATATCAGCACTGAGCCCAACAACTCGACCTAATCATGCATCACGTCACGGAAAAATATTTACCACTGACGAGCAGCGCGATTGGTGGGCTAGAGATGGTAACTCAATCAACTGCAAGTGTTCGACAGTGACCATTCTGACCGACAAAGAGGGTAGGCCGTACAACGATACGTTACTCAATAAACTGAAAGAGGAAAAAGAAACCATGAAAGAACGTGGTTACCAATGGGCGGAGGAATAACGATGCCGATTCAAGTAAACGTCACGACCAAGGTTAACAGCGCATCAATCAGGCGTGAAACCTATAACGGACGTGAGCACATCATCATACCAAGCTACACACTACCAGCTAACGTCATCATGAATGGTGGCTTATATCCAAACACAGAAATCGATGCTCATTACAGAGGTCTAGAGGGCACTCTCGCGCCACTTGGTCACCCAACGGTAAATGGTGAGTTCGTATCAGCATTATCCGCTGAGGGTATCAATCAGGGGCATATAGGGGCATGGAATCGTAATGTTGCGAAAGTTGGCAATCGAATCTATGTCGAAAAGTGGATTGATGTAAACAAGGCAAAAGAATCTGAAGGTGGCCGCGAAGTTTTGGCAAGAGTGGAAGCGCTAGAAAGCGGCGAAAGCTCAGAGCCAATTCATACCAGTGTAGCTGTTTTCTTGGAGCAACTTGAAGCCAACGAAGAACAGAAAGCACAAGGCTATAGTTGGATTGCAAAAATTTACAGCATGGATCATGACGCAATATTACTTCATGAATCTGGCGCAGCAACACCAACTCAAGGCGTTGGAATGATGGTTAATGCTGACCAAGCAACTGAGATGCAAATTAACAACGGTGCGCTTACTGGCGAAACCTATCGCGAGAAAGAACACAAGTTAACAATGGCGGCTCGCAAGCAGTTTGCTACTGGTGACGAATATGTATGGGTATCTGATTTCACTGATACACACGCAGTCATCATGGTAGATAACGGCACGGCTAAATTACATTCCTACACTAACGAAAACGGCGTTATCACATTTGATATTCAAGGCGAAGAAGTAGAGCGCCAAGAGTCATGGGTCAAAGTGGTAACAAACAAACTTAAATCGGTATTCAGTAAACCGCAGGCAAGCCCTGCAATCAACAACAGCATGGAGGGCGACATGCCTTTAACTCAAGAAGAAAAGAAAGACTTAGTAGGCGATATCACACAGGCATTAGCGGCAAACTTTGCAGAGCAACTAAAGCCAATCAATGAAAAGGTTGATGCGCTTCAAGTTAACCATCAGAAGTTAGAAGAATCACTAACCGCAAACCAACGCGCTGAAGAAACAGAAATGCGTAAAGAGGTGGCGGCTAAATATGGCGAGGTGGTTGCAAATTCACTGCAAGGCCAAGCGTTAATCGATATGCACAAGCAACTCGGTGAAACAGCCTCATTAGCTGGCAACTCAGGCACACAACAGGAACAAGTTGGCGCACCAAACCCTGCAGAATACTTTAAAGGAGCTCAATAATGGCTACTAGTCGTTACCGTCGTGTAAATCTTGACGGCAAATCAATCACAGAAACACGCGCAGCAAAGGCGAATGTGTTGCCCGGTACTTTCGTAGTTATTGATGCAAATGATGAGTTTGCACAAGCGGCAGCGCTAACAGGTCGCATCTACATTACTAATCCTGCATATCACCAAGGGCTGACAATTCGTGATGCGATTCCTGCTGGTGACTCTGCTGTCGGTGAGTATGTGGAAGAAGGTCGAGAGCTTGCTTTATTGGTTCCTGCTGGCACTTACAAAAAAGACTCGCCGATTAAATTTGGTGCGGATGGTCAAGGTGCTTTGGCAACTGCTGATACCGACTCGGTTATTGGCTACAGCCAAGATGAAGTAACTCTGTCTAGCGCGGATTTCATTCGAGTTCGCTTCCGTGTTGGCACTGTTGCCGCTGCATAATTAAAAGGAAAAACTATGTATTTTAATGCTGAAACTTTAGCAACTAACAGTCATATTCGAGATCATTGGAATCATGTTTGGGCAATTCGAAACATGCACAATGCACAGCAAAACCAGATGGTGCAAGTAAACCAACGATTCATGACTAATGAAATGTTAGTGGCAAACCAAGCGTTTATGGCTGCTAATCAGCTAGGCGGGTTTTCAACAACATTTTGGGCTGAATTAGATAACCAAGTTATTCAGTTACGCAATCAAACAGATGGAATGGAAATCTTAGATGACCTAATGAGCGTACAAACTGTCTTACCAATTGGTAAAACTCTAAAAATGTACAATATGGTTGGTGATATTGCTGACGATGTCGCTGTCAGTATTGATGGACAAGCACCGTTCTCTTTCGACCACACTAGCTACGATTCAGACGGTGACCCAATTCCTATTTATACATCAGGCTTTGGCGTTAACTGGCGTCACAACGAAGGTCTTAAAACTGTAGGTTTGGATTTGGTTTTAGATTCTCATATGGCTAAACAGCGCAAGCATAACAAGCGACTGGTCAGCTCTGCGCTGGATGGTGATGCTGCAATCTCTGTTGATGGCAAGAAAATGCAGGGTATTCGAAACCACAGGAACACTGTTAAAATTGATTTAAAAACAGCGTCACCTAGTGGTGGTGCTATCGACTTACGCACGGCAACAAAAGAACAATTAATTGAGTTCTTTAGTGCTAGCGGTGCTTTCGGTAAGCAAGCATCAGCAAACAAAGTGTCTACCTATGACATTATGTGGGTTAGTGATGAAGTTTGGTCAAACCTGAATAAGCCTAATATGGTTTCATTCGGAGGTGGCAACACAATCGTTAACGGTACTGTCCTTGGTGAGATTATGGCATACATCCCAGTCAAAGAAATTCGCCGTTCATTTGCGCTTAAAGGTAATGAGTTTATTGCCTATGAACGCAGAAAAGATGTTATTTCGCCTCTCGTCGGGATGCCAACAAGCATTATCCCTCTTATGCGTCAACTGCCGACATCAAACTTTAATTTCATGCTTATGACAGCACAGGGTATGCAAATTAAGCGTGATGATGAGCGTTTATCTGGTGTTATTTACGGCGGCGACCTGAGCTAAGGAGAGTTAGAATGGCCAAGTATGAAGTTATTATCCCTTGGTATGGGGTGGTAAAGGGGCAAACGGTTGATTTTGATGAGCTGCATCCAGTGTTAAAGCCAAATGTGCGCTTGCTGTCAGATGAAGCCGCTGCGGCATTAACGCCTTCGGTTGAGCAGGCTAAAAAACCAACCAAGAAAGAGGTAATCGAAAAACTCACTGAATTAGGCATTGAGTTTGATGAGAAAGCCAAGGTCGATGAGTTAATTGCTCTGCTTCCAGAAGAATAGCCGCGAAAGCGGTTTTTTTATGCCCTCGAAAGGGGGCTTTGCTTTGTGAGGTAATCATGATCACAAAAGAGCAAGCCAAAGAATACCTGACGGGGCAGGGAATAGAGTTGCCTGATTTTATTCTCGACGCATTGATTGAGCAGGTCGGTAGTATTCAGGAATGCCTTGATAAGCATTACTCATCGGCAACAGCGCTACTGATTCAGATGTATTTGCTCGCGCTCATGGCACTTGGTCAGGGTGATAAGTATATCAGCTCACAATCAGCCCCCAACGGTGCGTCACGGTCATTTCGGTACCAATCCTTTGGTGATAGATGGAAGGCAGCCACATCGCTTCTGCGTGGCTTAGATAAGTACGGATGCGCTAATGGTCTAATCCCATCTGATCCAACTCAAACTGCACATGCTGGATTATGGATTGCTAAAGGTGGCTGTATGTGCGGAGGTGGTCGATGAGCGCTACAGCTAATTGGTCATATACCAATGTCGCTACTGTTTACCCTGTCATTCGTGGCGGTGGTAAATGGGATGACACAGTCACCTATGGCACTCCATATCTTATCGACTGCACATGGCAATCTAGCAACGAAGTAGTGAAAGACGATATGGGTAAAGAGTTCGTAACCAATAACGTTTTTTACACTGAGTTGAAGCGCAACGGTGTCGATGTGCAAAGGCCAGAGCGCGGCTTCTACATTGCCAAAGGTGACACCGCTTCTCAATCTGACCCGAGAGTCGCAGGAGCTGACATTATCATCACGGTTAAAGAAGATGATATGAGCTTTTTCGGTGAAGAGTTCGACTACGAGATAAGGACCTGATATGGGTGTAAAAGTCAAAGGTATCAGGCGAGTTAAGTCTAACATTAGTCTAGAGTTGCAAGATATAGCTAATAATCGTACCGCCAGAGTATTAACAGAAGTTGCTATAACTGGCGCTAAGCATGCCGCCTTACTTACCCCTATAAAATCATCGACATTAATTAATAGCCAGTATCGACAGCTTCATAAATTATCTGATGGCTATGAGGCTAGAGTGGGCTATTCGGCAAACTATGCAGCAGCAGTCAACGCGGCAAAAGGAACGCTGAAAGGCAAACCTAGACCGGATGGCAGCGGTAATTATTGGGACCCTAACGCAGAGCCTGATTTCTTACGCAAAGGTTTTGAAGTAGATGGAGCGCAGGAAATACAGGAAGTTATTAGGCGAGGTTACAAAATATGACCTCAAGTGAAATATATGATGCGATTGGAGATTGGCTTGTTTCGCATAATTTCAGCGCAGGATATAGGTTACAAAAGCGGTTCTGGAAGGAGTCAGAAGGCAGCCAGATAGATAGATTTATGGTTATTCAACGGATGGGCGGCGCTAATTCAGAAGAAGCCGTTACTCGCGATAGCTACAGAATACTTCTTATTTCAGCGATTGGTGATACGAATATTGATGAGGTTGATGATTTAGCCTCAAGGATTCGAAGCGCCATGCTTGATGACTACCAAACAGGTTGCATTATTTCAATGCGTCCAATCGGCGGTATCTCAGACCATATGAGTGAAAACCGCATCTTTTTCGAAATCAATTTCAACACAATAATCTCACGATAACGGAGTAAATAAACATGGCATGTGAATCAGGTGCATTCACAGGGCGCGACGTCGTTGTATTTTATGCAATTGCGTGTCCTGAGAACAAACCATCACCAATGGACTACGGTCGCCTTGGCATGATGCGCGGAAAGTCGTCTGCTACTGAATGGGAAACGGTAGACGCAACGGGCGATATGTCGCCACAAAATACACAGGAAAGCTTGGTTTCGTACAAAAACGTCACTTTCTCTGGTGATGGTGTGTCTCGTAAGGAGTCTTTATACGGTCAGAAAGAGCTTAAGCGCCACGTTAACAACCCTGAAACTACATCAGGTCAACCTTATGTATGGTTCAAGATTGCTAGCCCTACAGATATCACAGAAGGCTGTTTCTTAGTGACTAGCTGGAGTGATGAATATCCACACGACGACGTGGCGACTTGGTCTATTGAAGCCAATAGCGCAGGTGGTGTCGATATCCGTGATATCCCAGAAGAAATCGTCATCACTAAACAGCCAGTAGACCAGACTTTAACTGTAGGCCAAACGCTAACTTTATCTGTCGAAGCTAAATCCACTGATGGCTCAGCGCTAACTTACCAGTGGAAGAAAGGTAACAGTAATGTTTCTGGCGGTACTGCTGCGACATTCACCAAGCAGGCAACGGTTGTGGGTGATGCAGGGGAATACACTTGCGTCATTACATCAACTTCTGCGGGTAGTGTTACTTCAAGTCAAGCAACAGTCACCATTTCTTAATCTAAGGGGCGCAAGCCCCTCTATTGAGGTCACATGCAAGTATTAACGGATGTAGGGCAAATAGCGGTGATTGTCGATGGTAAGCCATATCATTTAATCCCGTCATTCTCGGCAATGGCTAGGCTATCTCAAAACTCACCCACACGATTAACTGATATTTTCGTTACTGTACACGGAGGTCGATTTCCTAACCTGAAAAACCCGATACTAGCAAAAAATGCAGAGGCTATTTGCTTTGCTAACATGGTCATGGAATGCAAAGAAGTGATTGAAAAGTGCTGTAACGAAAAAGTCAGTGCGTTAATTGGCAATCTTAGCGTCAACCGTAAAGGCTGGTTAAGCTATCGAGAAGGGCGCTTGAAGTTACAGGATATTATCACTCTTGCCCGTCACCTCATGCGTCACGGCATCATGGGCGACCAAAAGCCCGATGAAGACGAAGAGCCGCAGGGAAAATTCACAAACGAGTTCGACCCGCGCGTCTATGTCTATCTTGCTGTTGCTCATCTAGGCATTAGCGAACAGGAAGCATGGGGAATGACAATGACAGGTTTCCGCGCTGCTATGGAAGCTAAATTCCCCCGTAGCGAGAAAGATAAAATCCCATCCAATAAGCGGTATGAAGAAGCTATGGATTGGGCTGATAAAATTATTATGCGTGATAATGCGAGGTAGGGTGTGAGAGAACCAAAACCAACAACAAAACCAATTCCTACCGATGATTGCATTGGTAATTTTAAAAATGATGAAAGCGAAAGGCTAAAAAGAGAATTAATACGCCGCATGGAAAGTGGCTATGAAGAAAGGCAAGTGTGCCCACATTGTAGGACGCCGATCTAGTTAGGTGGAATAAAAATGAATCAAGCTAATAATTTTTCGATAAATAGCTAAAAAACTCCTCGAGATTTTTTTCCAGTGAAGCTATACTAAGGATAGTTTAAACTGGAGGGGCTATGGAAGTAAGAGTTGTCGATTTATTTTGTGGTGCAGGTGGTTTGACTCATGGCCTTATACAGGCAGGTTTAAATGTGTCCGCAGGTATCGACATAGCAAGTGAGTGTAAATTTGCATATGAATTCAATAATGGATCTATGTTTATTGATAAAGATGTAAAGGAACTCAGTAAAGAGGATGTGCTAGGTTTATTTGTAGGTGCAGAGGTAAAGGTGCTAGCAGGTTGTGCGCCATGCCAGCCATTTTCCACATACACATCATCAATGGATAAAACAAAAGATACTAAATGGCCATTGCTTTATGAGTTTGAACGATTAATAAAAGAAACATCTCCAGACATTATAACAATGGAAAATGTACCGGGTGTTGTAAGACATCAGGTTTATACTGATTTTCATGACTCACTAGTTAAGCAAGGTTATTTCGTATGGTCTGGAACAATAGATTGTGCTAAGTATGGGGTTCCTCAAAAGCGGGAGCGTCATGTTTTGTTAGCATCTAAATATGGTGAGATAAGTTTCATAGAGCCAGTTAATGACCAAGTTAGTGTTAGAGATGCTATTGATTGGCTTCCTCAGATAAAGGATGGTCAGGTATGTGAAATAGACCCTTTGCATCGAGCTAGTAAGTTGTCAAAAATAAATAAACAGAGAATCCAGCATTCATCTCCAGGTGGAACTTGGCGGGATTGGCCTGATGAGCTAGTTGCTGATTGCCATAAGAAAGATACGGGGAAAGGATACGCAAGCGTTTATGGAAGAATGGAATGGGACAAGCCGAGTCCAACAATGACAACTCTTTGTTATGGCTTTGGAAATGGTCGGTTTGGTCATCCAGAACAAGATCGCGCTATCTCTCTGAGAGAAGCCGCTCTATTGCAAACGTTTCCAAAAAATTATCAGTTTGCAGAAAATGGAAATAAAATCTCAATGAAATCTACAGGTAAAATGATTGGGAATGCAGTTCCTGTTTTACTGGGTAAGGCGATTGGCGACTCAATAATGAGTCACCTCAAATCAATTAAAAAATAACTTAGTTTTTAAGGTATTTTTTATCTTCTAAGTAAGCCTTAATGTTATTAAGAATTTGGTCAAGATAGCATTTTGTTTCATCCTTGAATCTTATTAGCTCATCAATAGATGTGGAAATACCCATTTCTTTAAATGAGTTAGCTCCATGAGCAAGGGAGTTCCTTGCAACTCTTATGTGGTATAGGCATCTACCTTCGTCTGTGGATTCCCCTTCTGTCTCATGAGAAAAACCATAGTCTACAGCGACATCTCTTATTTTTCTTGCATCTACGTTGCCAGAAAATAATGGATTTTTGTGTTGGGTTAAGAGTTGCTTGTGCTTTTTTATCCATGATTCTAATACTAATCTTTGGACGTCAGTAGAGGAAAAATCTTCGTTACCTATTGTCGGTTGGTCAAACTTCAGTAGCGCCCTCTTAGCTAGGCTTATGCAAAGAGTGTCAACACCAACATTTGGGTCACTTATTAACGTATCATGTATATCCTCAATGGCATTTGATATCGTTGCCTCAATCAAATTATATAAAACAAGGTAGCCATTCGATTTCAATATATGAGTGGTGTCGGTTGATACTGGGCTGTTTTTCTGAATTCCATCATCGACATACGACATTAATGGTCTTTTGGATATTAGGAATTCGATAAAATTGAAATATTCATCTATATCGTTAACTCTTTCATCAAATAAGATTCGACTGCTCATTTCGACCATTACTTAGTCCTCTGAATCATCATCTTGAACAGGGTTATTTGGTCTACCAAGCAACATATCTCTGACGTACTCAATCCTGTTTTTTACTTTCGGTCTGGAATTGCTTGCGTCAGATCTTGTGTGTTTTATGAACTCAGGGGAATTAATCCATGAATCAATGTTTTTAGGGATAAGGCTTGGGTTCTCTCTTAATGCCAGGGTAATCCCTACAGATAGAGCTTCGAATCTTATTCTTGGGACAGTTGTTGCATTTGGGGTTTTCCTGAACCCATAGGGAAAGTAATTCTCTGCAAAATGACACATAGCAGAAAATTGCTCTTCCATTGCTAATTTACGTGATGGAGTAAAGTCATCGTTTTCATCAATTAAGTATGTGGTTAAGAAATCATCAACGCTTTTTCCAAACTGAAGATACCTGTCACAGTATGCGAAGTAACGAAGAATAAGCTCTGGATATTCAGCCCTATTTTTTCTTGCCTCAGTAATGGGGCAAATTTGATGAAATAGACTAAAATCTGCGATTTCATTGATTGCATCTAGGAATGGTCCATCGTTGCTACCTTGCCTTTGCTCCATTGTGGTGAGTTTTATTCCTCCAGAGTTTAATCGGTCAAATATTTCTCTTCTGGTTTCTTCATCACAATACTCAGTTAACTCAATCATTCGAATGGTTTTCCTAGCGAATCTTAACTGCCTTGCCTTGCTGAAATCAGAATATACAAAACCATTGGCTGAAGGTAATTTTTGAAGGTTGGATAATTGTAATAAATCATTTAAAAAAGCATGCAGGGTTCTTATTCTTTGGCTTCCATCTACGATTTCTATTCTGCCAGCATTTTCGCCATCATTCACATCAGCTACGAATAGATATGGTATTGGCAAATTCAATAGTAGAGATTCAATAAATCTGGATTGGTGATTTTTACTCCAAACAAATTCTCTTTGGTAGTCAGGAATAAATATTTCAGCTTTATCCTCTTCTAACCCAGTTTGATATTTGTCCACTATTACACTGATTGGAAACTCCCTGATTTCGTGGTCAGTTATTTTTTCCATATTCCTTATATCTAGGTCAAGAGATTCTTGTTCTTGTGATGTTTTTGCTACATGCTCTTGCTGCTTTCTTCCTCTAGACATTAGCATTCCTTAATCATTTTTGTTGTTACACTCATAGAGTTTAACTAGCGAATCATAAACAACTTTTTTAAACTCTTCTGCTTGGATTGCCGCTTGGTGCTCGGCGTTACTTTTAGGTTTTGGGTCGGCTTTCTCTAAAGACTCTTGCAAGGTCATCACCATTTCTGAGTTTAGAGACCTTCCATTAGCTTTAGCTCTTGCGACCAGCTTTTCTTTCATTCCTTCAGGCATTCTTATTGTATATGGAGCTATATCTCTTATGCGTGACATTAATGATAACCTCTACTGTCATTTTGATATCACAATACTATCAAAAAAAATTTGACTTTATATAATCACAATGGTACTTTTTGTTATCATAAAGACTCACAGAAGGTAATTGAATATGAAAAGTCAGAATAATAAACAGAAAGTGGTTCGAATGTCAGAAGATTTGGTTTCTAAAATAAAAGAAGCGGCAATAAGAAGTAGGAGGTCAGAGAATCAAGAGATGCTATTGAGATTGGAAGTGTCTTTTGATGATCGTGTTCAAAAAGTAATGAAAGAATGTCTTTGAGAGCGAAGCCCCAACTACTTGCAATAGTCAGGGCTTCTTATTTACTAGGAACTTCGAGGTAACTAGCATGACAAGTATAACAACAATTAATGTACCTTTCCACGGTGCAAACTTATGTATCGTGAATCACGATGGAAATCCATACGTACCAATGAAACCTATTATTGAAGGCATGGGTTTAGATTGGGCATCACAGTTTACCAAGTTAAAAAAGCGCTTTAGTAAAGGTATTGTGGAAATCGCAATACCTTCAAAAGGCGGTGAACAATCAATGATTTGCTTAGCTATGCATAAATTAACTGGCTGGTTATATTCAATCATGCCTAACAAAGTTAAACCTGAAATCCGTGATAAGGTGATCCAGTACCAAGAAGAATGCGACGACGTACTTTACGAGTATTGGACTACTGGTGAAGTTAAGGCTAGACCACATAAGCAGGTTAAACAAATTGCTGGTCGCATTACTCAAGAGCAGCAAGAAGCTATTAAGCAATTAGTTTTAAATCGCGGCAAAGCATTGCCCAAAGAGAAGCAAGCAAAAGCAATGATAACTATGTGGTCGTCGCTAAAAAGTCATTTCGGTTGCACGTATAAAGAAATTGATAGCGATAAATTCACAGAGGCATTATCACTGGCTGCTCGTGTTCCGCTTGAAGGTGAGTATTTACCGAAACAAACTGAGCAATTCGTCAATTGTAGAATTCTTCACCACTATGATGATAAAGGTACAATTATTAAATCAGAAGTTGCCGCAGACGACGAACAGTTAACCAGCCCGAAAGTATTTGCTGATTTGGCTGAAAGTCGCGGTTATGTCATGGTTAAGAAAGATGATATTTACTGTGATTCGACAGTTAGAAGCAACGTAAACGCTGCCTATGGTAATTTTAAAATACTCAAAGAAATTTGGTATGAAAAAATCAATCCATTTTTATCAACATTCTCACCCGAAATATCATCACAGGTTAGTGGTGCAATGGGTAATGTAGATGGTCCTATCTACTTAGCTAAATTAAGCCTAACGCCAAAACTGCCAGCTTAGCCACACATAGCCCAAGGATGGGCTTGTAATCCAGATCACACATTACGCCTCTTAACTGAGGTCTTTTGCTTTGTTTTGCGCCAACCTCGGGCTATCATAAATTAAATTAATAAAAACTGAATGTGAGGGTGGGATGAAAAGAATATTAGCAGTGGCTGTGGTGGTTGCTTTACTAGCTGGGTGTGGTGAAAGCCAGAATAAATTTAATGGAACGTATTCTTGTAAAGTATCTAGCTCACTAAATAATAAATCTATAGAGAGCAAGAGTGAGCATGTATTTCCTGTTGATATAATTGACGCAAAAATAACATTTAAAGCGCCAACAATGATTATTCATGGAATGAGAAATGGTAACTATGTTAGCCATGAAATGAAAGAAGTTAAAAATGACGGAAAAGTTAGTTTTATTTATCAAGAGGACGGAGTCCTAGAAACGTTTACTCCAGATAATGGCGCTGCGATTGCTTTTGGTGGCAGTGAATCAAAAACTACGACACAAGCATTATCCGACTGCGTGAAGAATTAACAGAACAGATAAACCAATTTTATGCATAGGCCCTGTCAAATTGACGGGGCTTTTTTTTGAGGAAATTAATATGACAGTAAATGTAGGCTCTATTGAATTTATTATAAAAGCTGATACTGCGGCACTGCTGGTGTCAGATAAAGAAGTTAAAAAAGCCATGGATAACATGGAAAGAAATACAAACAAATCAACGGAATCATTAAATAGATTTGATAAGGCTGCTACTCAAGTTGCAACCTCTCTAAAAATGCCTGAGCTAAATAAATTATCACGAGATATGGCTCAACTATCTGGAAAGATCGGAGCGAACTCGTTAGCTACTGAAAAGGCAATGCAGACAAATAGTAAGTTTACTGGCGTATTGAGCACTGTATCAGGAACTATAGGGGCTGGGTATATTGGGAATGTAGGTAGCGCCACTGAGACATTGATTAAGCATACAAGGGCGGCAATTGATGCGACAGCAGAAGAAGTAAAGAATGCTGAAGCAATGAGAAAGCAAGCTCAAGCATACCAAGCCGAGGCATCTCAGTTGGTACTGTCAACCCAAGAGAAAAGGAAAGCGGCTGAAGAGGCTATAAAACTAGCCCAATCAGAATTGGAAGTAGCTGAAGCATTAGCAGATAAAAAAACAGCGCATATTGAGTCAATGGAAGTTCTTCAAAAGGAGCAGCAATATCAGTTAAAGCAAGCGGAGTTAGCCCATCAGACTATTGGTAATGAAAAGACACTGGCTGAGGTTGTAAAAGCAAGAAGTGCAGTTCAGCGAACTCAAAACCAGATTGAGAAACAATCAAATGCAATAGCGCAAGAAGTTTGGCGCGCAGAAGATAAAGTAAAGGCAACTAAAGAAGCGCACAAAAAGGCATCAATAGAGCTAACTCAGGCTGAGTTATTAGAAAAAGAAGCCAAAATAACATCAGCAGCCGCAGATGACGCTGCAACGGCGGCAAAAAATAGAGCAACAGCAGCAACTAAGGCTCAGGCTGTAGCTATGAATGGACTAAGAAGTGTTATGGCTTTGTTTGGTGGCCCATCTGGAATATTGTTATTAGCAGCGGCTGGGGTTTACGCTTTATATCAAGCTATGAGTAACAATTCATCTATAGATGATTACAAGAATAAAGTAAATGAAGCCATACAAAAGGTGGATGAATTAACTCAAAGCCAAGCAAAAGCAGCATCGAATCAGGCTAAGATTGCAATAAAAGCAGACACAAAGTCACTGGAGAAGGTAGCTCAAAGAATTGAGGAAGTGCAAGATGCCATTAGATATATGGAAGAAAGCCCTTATGAATGGATGGAAAAAGCAGGGGCAATGGCGTTCACATATGAAAGCCGTCTAGCTAGCTTAAAAGACAAACTTGATGAACTTATGGCGGAGCATGACACGTATAATGGAAGTATACAAAGTTTAGAAAAACAACAAGATATTCTTAACAAGGCTTCAGAATCAGGCGCGGTAGCAATTGGTGATGCAGCTAAATCTGTAAAAATACTAAAATCTGAATATAACTCGCTATCTAGCCAGCAAGAAATATTAAATGAGCTATTCTCTAATGGCGCTCAAGCCGCCGAGTTGCTGGCGTACAAACTCAATCTTGAAAATAAATATGCAGAGCAAGGCGTTGCCATAACTGATGATATCAGGCGCTCTATTGATGATGCTGTTGCTTCTAAAAAGCAGTTAATGGAAACGCAAGGCGCGGCTAATTTAAAACAGCAATTGGACAGCATAAAAACTAACGTTGAAGCATTGAAGATTGAGTATCAACAAGGAGCTAAAGCAGCAGCAGTTTTCAGGGCGGAGCAATTTTTATCTAAACAAGATGGCTTAGATCCAAAACTTGCCAAAGAATATATTGAGGGAATTAAACAGCAATATGAATGGCAAGGAAAAGTTAATACCAAAAACAAGGAATCTTCTTCTAGCCTTAAAAATTCCAAAAAAGACATGGAGCAAGCTACTAATGCAATTCAACGACAGATAGCCGAAATCGAACGCCTTAATAAAGGCTACGAAGAAGGCTCTAAGAAGTTAGCGCAATATGATGCTGGAAAGGCGTTAGGTGATAAGGCAAGTCCTCAGCAGATAGCAGAAGCAGAGCGTTTAGCTGGTGAGTTGTACGATATTCAGCAACGACTAGCAGACAAACGAGCCGCGCTAGAAGCTGATGTGATCGCCAAAGCAGAGAAGTTGAAAACTGATGAACTGGCACAGATAGAAAGACAACTGAAAGCAGGTGATATTTCCTTTGAAGAGTCACAGCGCCGTAGGTTGGAAATCGCGTCTGAATATGCCACTAAAATCGCAGAGGCCACAGCCAATAATATCATCACACCAGTAGCAGAGAACCGCGCTAAGTTTGACCCTGTACAAGCGTTACAGAATGAAAATACCCGCAAATTAGCCTTGATGAGAGAGTATTACAATCAAGAGCAGCAGTTACTAGAAAACTCCTACGCTAAACAGCAAATGTCGCATGAGCAATTTACAGCAGCAAAACAAGCTACTGACATGCAATACAGAGCGCTTATTACAGCAATGGATAATCAGTACCAACAACAGCAAACAGCCGCACAATGGGAGCTAATGAGGAATCAATCATTAAGCTATGAAATGCTAGCGTCTGCGGTTGATTCGTTCGCGGGCAATGCTTCCAATGTAATGACAGGGTTGATGACGGGCACTATGTCGGCAGCTGATGCTATGCGCTCATTGGGTAACACGATTCTAAACAGTGTCGTTAACTCAATCGTGCAAGTCGGTGTTGAAATGCTGAAAAACTTTATCATCAGTAAAACGATGGGAGTAGCAGCACAAACAGCGAACGCAGCGGCAGCAGTAGCAGGGGGCGCGGCAGCGTTGGCAGCTTGGACACCTGCGGCAATAGCGGCATCTATCGCAACAGGTGGTGCGGCAGCAGGTAGCGGATTAGCTTCTTTCCAATCGTCAATGTTGGCTGGTCAGTCAATGTCATTACTCGGCGGTCGTCGCTACGGCGGTAACGTATCAGGCGGCAATCCATATCGCATTAATGAATCTGGCGAATCTGAGATATTCCAGACTTACGACGGGAAACAGGCTTTCATTCCGAATAAGTCAGGGAAGGTTATTCCTGCGGATAAGGCCAGTAATGGCGCAGCAAATATATCGGTAACAATTATCCATACAGGACAGCCATTCTCAGTTGAAGACCAGAGAGTTAAGCAAGGTAATAATGGGCAGATGATGTTAGAGCTAATCACTCGAAGCATTGACGAGGGAAGCACTGTAAGCCAAGCAATTGAGCGAAACTTTAATACAAATCGCAGAGCAAGAGGTGGTTACTAAATGGGTGACTTTAACGAAGAAATTATTGATTACCCTCGCGGTATGCCATTGCCGATTAGGGCAGACAAAAACATGACCATCGACACGGGATTTAGGACTGACAAGCCACAGGTTGGCGCTCCTATTTTCCAGCCTCTTACGGATGATTTAAAAACCGTTTGGAGTGTGCGGTGGGTGTTAAGGCGAGAGCAGGAAAGGCGCTTTGCTCAATGGCTGCGAAGCCCTAACTATCTTGATAACGGTAAGCGTTGGTTTCGCATGGAGATTGATTTGGGCGGTAGTGGGCTACAGGAACAAATAGTTCACTTCGTTCAAATGCCAGTGCAGACCTCGATAGTTGCTGGCGTAGTGACGTGGACGGGAAGCATTATTTGCCGAAAACTGAACAATACAGATGATGAGTTCGGAGACCTGATTGTCGAGTTATTACCTGAAGAATGGGGACTACTCGATATTGTCGTCACCGAACGCCTGCCTAGATGCAAGGGGGGAGAATGAAGTTAAGAGAGTACAGAGCGCAACGACCGATGCGTACATTCTACGAAACTATTCAATTCTACCACCCCTCATTCGGAAACATTCATTTAGTCAGCTTGCAGATAGAGCCTAAAGTATTGGGCGGAGTTGAGTACCAACCTTGTAACTTTGAGCTAGCAGAGAGCCAACAAAGTAAAACGCCGATTATTGACGCTTCGGTTAAGTTTAGCCGAGTCGCGCAGGACTTTAAGCAGCAACTCAAGCTATGGAGGTCAAATACTCGAATGAAGCCAATTATCGCAACGTTTAGATTGTTTGATTCAGCCGACAAAGATAACCCGATAAGCGAGTGGTCGTTGTATGTGAAAGACTGCTCACTTGATGCTGAGTCGGTCACTGTCACGCTGTCGATGAATAACCCGTTAAATAAGAATGTTGGGCGCATTTACACGATGGAAGAGTTCACAGGCTTGGAGACTGTTTAATGACGAGAAATGAATTCATAAACAAGATGATAGGTAAGCCGTGGAAGAATCGGGCGTGTACGTTTGAAGCGTGTGATTGTTGGGCGCTGGTTGTACTTTACTATAGGTACGTACTAGGTACGGAAATTCATCATGACGCTGGCTACGAATCAGACCATGATTTTGTAACCTGCTATGAGAATGAAGTCGAATTCTGGCAACGCACTGACCATCCAGTAGATGACGGGATATTCATTGGCTATCGCGGCTCTCAGCCAGCTCACATTGGTTTAATTATTGATGGTAATGCATTTCATAGCCGAGGCGAAAATGGAGCTGTACGCATGGATAGGCTCATTGTGCTTGAGAAGAAGTTCACGAAATTGGAGTTTATGAAATATGCCGATAGTTGAAATTCAGCGAATAGCGGGAACACCTAAAGAAAGAGTCGATTTAAAAGTCGGCTCTTTTTTTTATAGCGATTTTCTAGTGCATCAGCAGTTGCATACCGATGTGGTGATTATCGTTAACGGTCGTGAGCTGCAAGATGATGATGAGTTAGATTTCGAGATAACACCAACTCACTTTATTCAAGTGTTCGACCAACCAAAGAGCGTTATCGGCGATATCCTGAATCCAGTGTTTAACCTTGTCACGAACGTGTTCTCGTTTCTTGCACCAAAAACGCCGTCATTTTCTGCGGCTGAGTCGAATGTTAAAGACAGCCCTAACAATAGGCTAACAGGACAAACAAACGTTGCTCGGGCATACCAAGCAAGACCAGAAATTCACGGTCAAGTAAGGGCATTTCCTGACCTCATTCAGCAGTCAATGTTTGAGTACAACAACAACCTAAAAACTGTTACCGAGTGGCTAAACATCGGTATTGGCGAATATAAAACTGAAAGTATTCGATTTGCCGAATCTGATTTCACGGCGATGGCAGGCGCGAGTTACAAGATATACAAGCCAAAAGAAGTTATCCCGCTTATTAATGAAGGCTTTGAGTTCCCTGATATTGATGGCCAAGAGTTGCCGGGTCCCAATGAGAGCAAAGATATCCCGCAGCAAACAGCAACGGCAAACGAGGTTGTGTCTGGTGAGATAAAGGGTGGTGAGGCTGCGATAAAAATAGTTAAACAAGATGAGTTTGAGTATTTTTTCGAGCTTACAAAGCCGCGCTCTATCTCAATGATAGTGAATGTAAGTTACGACACGCCGCAGGGTTCGGTAACTAAAGATGTGAAAATTGACGCTCAATTAGTTGATGCAAAAGAGAGTGACGATGGTTCATTAATTAACCCTGTTGAGTATTACGAATTCTTCTTTACTAACCTAAGCGGAACTGATTTAGCGCAACTTCCACCTAATGCAGTAGTGAACACAACGAAATTCATTCTGTATGACAATCAGTTTTTAACAGTGGGCCCGTTCTTTTCCCCTGTTGATGGTGACCAAATGTGGATCCACTTACAAGCGCAACTTGGTGGCGGTGATAACTGCAATGCAACTGTCGAAATCTGGAAGATAAATACGGATAACGAGGAAATAGCTGGCACTCGTCAAAGCTTCAATACTGCGCTAAGCGCTAACAATGGTGCACGAGTTTATTACAAAACTGACAAAGTAACGCTTAATTCAGGCCGCGGGCGTTACGCTGTACAGCTTACTCGACGCAATAATAGCAGCGACCAAAGTGTGATGAAAATCGAAAACGCTCACATTGTCCGAGTTCGTGAGAATGTTGTTTTTGAGAATGACACGATAGTTAATGTGTCAGTAAGAGCCACGGAAGCGCCGACGGGAGCAAGAGAGCGGAAATATAACTTATTGGCCACGCGCATGGTTATTTCGTATGACCGAGTATCAAAGCAAGTCGATTACACGCTCAGGCCATCGCGAAGTTTTGCTGATGCAGTTCTGCATACATGGTTAATTACCGCAGGAGAAAGTGAGAGGAACATCGATATTGATGGGTTATATCGAATTTACGATAGCTTACCAGATGAGCGATTAGGATATTTTGATTTCACCTTTGATGATGAGGTGAAGTGGTCAACTAATATTGGCCACACTATTAGACTGTTTGTAAAACAGTCGCTCGGATTCA
>RWZF01000030.1_pt1 | contig 27976 bp, 37 predicted proteins | sample 2187671 | NCBI WGS metagenome assembly RWZF01 (sample SAMN10531868, study PRJNA481165) | viral metagenome | isolation source: viral particles purified by filtration and ultracentrifugation from about... | host: Nasonia longicornis 2.1 | place: USA:Tennessee | collected 2011-04-01
CTTATTAACGGCACTATCTGTCGGAAACGGATAGCGCCACTCAATGAAAATAGCATTTGGAGATCGGATAACCGGTCTCTTTTTTTATTTTATTAAGCAATTAGCGTTGAGGAGTGAACGCCTATGATCGAGGTGGAGTTGATGTAAATGCCAAATTGGGAGGATATAAAGAGAGAGTGGGAAACAACTAAGATTACATTATCTGCTTTAGCTGATAAGCATGATATAAAACTAGGGACTCTCAAGAGTCGGAAGAGCCGTGAAGGTTGGTCGAGAGATCCTACAAAAAAGGATGCAACCAAACAAGGGGATGCAACCATAAAAGATGAAAAGGTTGCAACCTCTAAAAAACGCAAGGAACAAAAGAATAGAAGTGGCAATCCTAATCCCCGGAATCAGTTCACAGAACGGAACGGGGCCGCGTTAAAACATGGATTGTTTAGTAGATACATTCCCCAAGAAACATTAGAGATTATGGGAATGATGGATAAGGATGATCCAGCGGACTTGCTATGGGATCAGATTATGATCCAGTACGCTGCTATTATTCGCTCTCAAGAAATTATGTTTGTTGATAATAAAAATGAGACTGTTAAAGAATTGAAGAAGTTAAAAGTTGAAAATGCAGTTTCGGCAGATGGTCAGGATGTACAGTTGCCTATCGAGAAAGAGTATGAGATTCAATTTGCTTGGGATAGACAAGCAACATTCTTGAATGCTCAATCTAGAGCTATCTCAGAGTTACGCACATCCATTAAACAATTCATGGAACTGTCCAGTAATGAAGATGAGCGAAGGTTGAAACTTGAGCAAATGGAGTTAGGTGTTGAAAAGTCCAAGAAAGAAATTCAGAAGCTTGAAAAAGATTTACAAACAGGCACATCAACAGAAGATAAACTTAAAACGTATTTTGAAGCGTTAGGAAGTGCTTTCCGTGAATCTTGACGCTATATACACTAAAAAACAGCAAGACATCTATTCAAGGTGTGTAAATGATGATTGGTTCATGTTGATCAATCATGGCGCTAAGCGTACAGGCAAGACGATATTAAACAATGATCTCTTTCTGCAAGAGCTAATTAGAGTGAAGGAAATAGCATCGTCACAGGACATCGAAAAGCCGATGTATATTGTTTCTGGCGCAACATTAGGGACAATCCAAAACAACATTCTAACTGAAATAACCAATAAATATGGTATTCAATTTACATTCGATAAACACAATAATTTTACTTTATTCGGTATATATTGTGTGCAGGCTGGTCATTCCACAATTGCTCACTTAGAAAAGATAAGAGGTATGACAGCTTTCGGGGCATATATCAACGAAGCTTCACTTGCTAATGAACAAGTATTTGACGAGATTAAATCACGTTGTTCTGGTGAAGGCGCAAGAATATTAGTGGATACGAACCCGGATAACCCAGAGCATTGGTTATTAAAGGATTATATTCAAAGTGATGCACCCGGTATCATTAGTTATTCTTTTCAATTAGATGATAATACGTTCCTATCAGAACGCTATCGAAAAAACATCATAGAAACCACACCATCAGGGATGTTTACCGACAGGAATATCTTTGGTAAATGGGTATCCGGTGATGGAGTTGTATATTCAGATTTCAACCGAGAAAAACATACAGTAAGTAAAGAGGACCTAACCAACATTAAAATGGTTAGGTATTTTTGTGGTGTTGACTGGGGTTATGAACACTATGGATCTATTGTTGTTGTCGGTGTAGATGCTGCTGGAAAATACTACGTAGTTGAAGAACATGCCCACCAACATTTGGATGTTGAAAAAGAATGGGTGCCAATCGCTAAGAATATTGTTTCGAAATACGGAAAAATCCCCTTTTATTGTGACTCAGCAAGACCAGAATATGTCGCCAAATTCAAAAAGAACAAACTAAATGCTATTAACGCAAACAAAAAAGTAATGTTAGGAATTGAATCCGTAGCAACTCTGATTAAATCTAATAAATTCTATGTTAATTATGATGAAATGCCGAGATTTAGAGAAGAAATCTATAAATATGTATGGCACAAGACGTTAGACGAGCCTGTGAAAGAGTTTGACGATGTTCTGGACTCTATTAGATATGCGATTCATACAGATATTGCATTATCGAACAGAACGCCTAAGAAACAAAAATACAAAGCGTTGCAGTCGCTTGGGTTGTAAAGGAGGTACACATGGCTAAAGTAAACGAATATGAAACAGCGCATTATGAATATGGTAGCTCAAAGCAACGATTCTCCAGTGAAGCTAATATACATTATTTATATTCAAGCTCAAAAGACCTTCTCGATAAACTGGATGATCTAGGGAATATGATCAAGCATTTCGAAGAACATCAAAAACCTAGAATTAAAACGCTGCGTGATTATTACGAAGGCAAAAACACAACAGTTTTGAGAGATAAAAGACGAAGAGAAGAACACCTATCGGACCATAGGGCTACGCATCCATTCGGGGAAGGTGTGAGTGGATTCATTCAAGGTTATTTAGTAGGAAACCCCATTAAGACCACTTATCCAAACGAAGACATCGAGGAACAAATAAAAGACATTAACAGAACAAACGATGCAGACGAACACAACAGTGAATTGGTATTGAATCAATCCATTTACGGCCGTGCTTATGAAATATTGTGGCGTGATAAGAGTGATGAGGTTCGGTTTGCTACGTTAGACCCTTTGGAGACATTCGTTATCTATGACGATACGGTTGAAATGAATCCAATTGCGGGGGTTAGAGTAATTAAGAAGCAATTCAAGGATGAAAAGACAGTTTACCTATATACCGATCAGAAAATAGTCACTTATGTTCTTGGGCAAGATTATTCTTTAACTGCTATTGAAAATAAGAAACATAAATTTGAGGGAGTCCCCATCATTGAGTATTCCAATGACAAGTTTAGAATGGGTGATTTCGAAAGGGTACTAAGTTTAATTGATCTGTATGATGAAGCACAGAGTGATACCAGTAACTACATGACGGACCTCAATGATGCGATGTTGGTCATCAAAGGGAGATTGGATTTAGAAGATCAATATGATGAGGACCCAATTAAAACAGCTCAAAGAATGAAAGATGCTAACCTATTGTATTTAGAGCCATCCTACAACAGTGAGAAAGAAGGCAGTGTTGATGCTGGTTACATTTACAAACAATATGACGTAGCAGGAACAGAAGCTTATAAGGATCGAATAGCTAATGATATTCACATGTTCACCTTTACCCCAAACATGAATGATGAAAATTTCGGTGGTGTCCAATCAGGCGAAGCAATGAAATATAAGCTTTTCGGGTTGGAGCAAAAACGAGCCACAAAGGAACGACTTTTCAAGAAATCCTTGCGTGATCGTTACAGATTAATAAATAACATTCTAACCTTCGCTAACGAGGGTTCTTTTGACGTTAACGACATTACGATTACATTTACTCCTAACCTCCCTAAGTCGGTTAAAGATGAAATTGAAGCATTTGCTAAGCTTGGTGGTCAGTTATCGCATGAAACTATGTTGAGCTTGCTATCCATTGTTGAGAATCCACAAGAAGAATTAGAGAAGATCAAAAGTGAGAATCCGCAGACGAATGCTGTTAGTTATGAGTTTCCTGCAAGGGAAGGTGAAGAAGATGAGAAAGACCTGGAATGAACTTTCTGAATTACCTTGTGTGAAGAGATACGGATGGCGGCATAGAATAGCCCACATTTTAGGAACTCACAGTCGCATTAGGTGTATTGATGGTATTGCCCAATGTGCGGCAGAAGGGCTTGCTGAAGGAATAAAGAGGAGTGAAAAAAGAAGGCGATTAAATGGCTGAATACTGGCGTGAACGAGAACTAACACACATTAAAAAACAGATTAAAGACGATGCCCAGATAGCCAAAAAGATACGTGGTAACCAAATGAGAGCCATGGAAGAGATTCAGGAGCAAATAGAATCCTTTTACGGCCGTTATGCTGATAAAGAAGGTATAAGTATGGACGAAGCTCGTAAACGTGTCACAAAACTTGATATGGAGAAATACCAGAAGAAAGCTAAACGGTATGTTAAGGGTGCTCATTCTTCATTCTTCTTTATCCGCGGTAGGAGCTTTACAAAACGAGCTAACGAGGAAATGCGTCTGTATAACGCAACGATGAGGATCAACCGACTCCAATTACTCAAGCTTAATATTGAATTGGAATTGATTGCCGCCATTAGCGATGAGGAACACTTTTTATTGGAGGAACTCACCAAACAAATCAAAGCAGAATATGAACGGCTGTCTGGTATTTTAGGACAAACAATCAATTACAATGAAGAGCAAATTAATAGTATTGTAAACTCTTCTTTCCAGTCTGCCACATGGAGCGACCGGTTGTGGTCCAATCAGAATGCTTTACGAGCAGAATTGGACAAGCTACTTAATCGAGGGATTGTGCAAGGGAAGAATCCTAGGATGCTTGCTAGAGAGTTAAGGAAAGTGTTTGATATAAGCATTTATAATTCTGAACGTTTGATGAGAACGGAAATGGCTAGAGCTCAACAAGATGTATTCCAGGACAGCGCAGACCAAACAGGAATAGAACAATATGTTTTTATCGCTGAACCTGATGCTTGTCCTATTTGTGCTGCATTAGATGACAAGGTGTTCAATATTATGGATGCAAAGATAGGTGTTAATGCTTATCCAATTCATCCTAATTGTCGTTGTAGTCAGGCCTTGCATGTCGACCGTGAGGAATGGGATAGGAAATTGAAGGAGAGGGGATTATGATAATCAAATACATCCTGCTATTCAATTGGACATATAAAGCTTATAAACTCTACTGTACCGGAGAAATATCCATATACGATTTAGCGAATGACTTTACCCTAAACGTAAAGATGTTAGAAAAGTGAAAGGGGATTGTAAAATGATTGTGTTGTCTATTACGAGAGAAGTTCTGTTGATACTCGCATTGTTCGCTTTGCTCACGTATTCTATTTTCGGGATTTATAACGAATACAAACGAGATATAAACATTAAAGAGACTAGAGAGAAAACCGACAAAGCACTATCTGAATTGCATGAAAAAACAATAGATGTTTTGTTAGAAAAAGCAGATGATGAACGACCGATCATGTTGATGGTTAATCCAGATAAAGTAGCGAGAATAGTGGAAGAGAAGGTTACTAAGAAAATATTGAAGACTGAAAGGAGATTACAAAATGAAAAACGAACAACTTTTAAAACAGGCGATTGAATTACTTAAAGGGGTCAATCCAAATGAATTAGAAACAGTTCAAATCAACCACACTAAATATGATGATGGATCCATTGGTTTTTCAGTGGAATTGACATATCCAGCAAAAGAAGAACAGACGGTAATTATTACAAAAGACGGAGAGTTCTCTGAATAGAAAGGAAGTGGTCCATATCTCCCTACCTAGGGTTACGGGTAAAGTGTTTAGGGAAGGCGTGCGACTAGGTGAGTAATCGGGGTGCGCTGTATGGTGGTTGGTTGCCACGAACAACCAGGTGCGAGTTGGCTCTGGTGTCCTAAATCTGACTAGGACATTAAACATAAACGGCAGGATATGACCTAAGTAAGTCATTAAAAGACTTATTTATTATATCTAAATTTAATCGTACAAGGACTTTACAAACAATCGAATAGAAACACTAACGGAAAGCGTCAAAGGGCTTATATAGCGTTTTGGGGCTTATTTGTCGTGTCTCTATAAATTGGAGATAAAGTGTTTGTGGGATACAGGAGGAAAAGTAATGGAAATAAAAAATAAATTCTTGCCACTTGATTTGCAGTATTTTGCTGAGGAATTACCACCAAACCCACCAGGTGATAGCGAAAAGGGTGAAGGTGGAGAAGAAAAGACACCAGAACAAATTGAGTTAGAGAAGAAAATTGAAGCCGAATCAGATCGCAAATTAGCTAGTGCTAAGAAGAAATGGGAGAAGGAGCAGGAAACAAAGGTCCAAGAAGCAATTAAGAAAGCTTTGGAGGAAAAGGAACGTTTATCTAAGCTATCCGAAAAAGAGCGCAAAGAGGAAGAATTAAGCACTCGTGAGAAAGAGATTGCTGATCGATTAGCAGAGATTGAACGCAAAGAATTACGTGCCGATGCTATCGCTGATTTATCTGACAAGGGTTTACCTTCTGACTTTGCTGACATCCTTTTAGGAGAAAATGCAGAAACAACTCTAGAAAACATTAACAAATTTAAAACAGCCTTCGATGAAGCTGTAAACGAAGCTGTTAAAGCTAAATTAAGACAAGACCCTCCACCTGCTGGCGGTGGTGGCATGGGATCAAGCAAAGGAACATCAGTAAAAGATATTGCAGCAGAAAGTAGACTTATAAAATAGGAGGAATATAGATTATGCCAACATTTAATCCAGATAACGTATTATTGCAAGATTACAAAACAGGGGCTATCCCAGAAGAACAGGGAACGCTCATTTTAAGGGAAACAATGGCTAATTCAGTCATGATGCAATTAGCAAAATACGAAGAAATGAAGAAGCAAAAGAAAACATTCCAATATCTTGCCGAAGGAGTAGGAGCCTATTGGGTAGGTGAGGGTGAAGTCATCCAAACATCTAAACCACAATGGTTAACGGCTACAATGGAAGCCAAGAAATTGGGTGTTATTATCCCTGTTTCTCGTGAATTCCTACAGTATTCTGTTACAAACTTCTTTAATGAAGTTCGCCCATTGATCGCAGAAGCTTTTTACAAGAAGTTTGATGAAGCTACAATCCTAAATTCGGACAATCCCTATACACAGTCGTTGCAAGAGTCTGTTGAAGCTGTAGACCACATTGTCACAGGTGATATTAATGGAGATAACTTCTTCGAATTAACAGACCTAGTAAACGATGCAGGATTTGATGTCAATGCATTTATTTCCAAGAAGCAAAACCGTTCATTGCTACGTCGTGTAGTGGATGGATTTACTCAAGAAGACGGAACTATCACTGATCCTGTACGGTTGTACAATCGTGGAGCGAACACACTAGATGGATCGCCTGTAGCAGATTTAGAATCTAACAATATGGAAAAAGGGGAATTGTTCGCAGGGAACTTTAACTATGTGCGATATGGTATCCCTTATAACCTGAATTATTCTATCTCAGAAGAAGCTCAGTTATCTTCTATCGTGGATGAAAACGGCGATCCTATTAACCTATGGGAACGTGAATTAATGGCTATCCGTGCCACTATGGATGTAGGTTTCATGGTCCTAAAAGACGAAGCATTTTCTAAATTGGAGCCAGCAGGTGATTCGGGGGAGTCGTAACCCCGGACATTGACGATGTCACGCCAACGACTGACGGGGCAGTCATTAATTTAATATAAGGAGGGCTATCATGCCATTTAAAATTTATCAAGGTGATAGTGTAGTGACGGAGGGTGAAAGCCCTCTTGAAATCACAGGAATTGGAGCGAATAAAGATGTGGCAGAAGGTGAATATCAAGCCGTAAGAGTGGAAGAAGACAGGGAATCGGAAAGAGTGGATATCCCTGCGTTTAAAACATTGCCGATTGCTGTAACAGGTGTAACCCTATCACCTAAAACATCTAACGGCGAAACAGGAACAGCCGGCACAAGGCAACTGACAGCAACCGTAGCACCAACCAACGCTTCAAATAAGAATGTGTCTTATGCCATCGCACCTACTACAAGTGGCTTATCTGTTAATGCTAGTGGATTAATCTCTTGGGGTGCTGATGTGCCAGCAGGAGAATATACAACAACTGTTACAACAGCAGATGGAGCAAAGACGGACACTCACATATTGACATTAACGGAACCCGAACCAGAAGAACCAGATCCAGATCCTGAACCCGAAGATTAAGGGGTGATTGAATGGCTATTGAAGGATCAATTGAGCGTATTAAAACATTATTAGGAATTGAAGATGAGTTACAAGATAAAGCTCTAAAAATTATCATTGAAAATGTTACTAGTCACTTATCATCGATGATCAAAAAAGATGTACCAGAAAAGTTAAATTTCGTCATCGAGGAAATTGCAATAAGGCGATTTAATCGTTTGGGAACGGAAGGGATGAAAGCAGAGTCCGTTGAAGGTCATAAAATTGATTTTTACGACTTAGAAAAAGACTTTGTTCCTTATCTTGATATTATCGATCAGTATGTTGATGATCCTGACGAGCCAAAGCGTGGAAAGGTGTTGTTCTTCTGATGCGTTTCGACAAAAGGATTATCTTTGTTGAAGAAGGTGAAACATACTACGACCCGATTAAAGGCGAAGATGTCATTGGAGAACCTATTAAGACACAGAAGCCTTGTAATCTCTCCACAATGGGTGTGGATCGCACCAATGAGTTATTCGGGCAAATTGATAAGGTCATAACCGTCGCAAGGCTACAAAGGCCATATAGTGGCATTGTTGATTATGTGCTAATAAACGATAAAAAATATCAAGTAAAACGCCAATCCGATTACCGGAAGGGCGTTTTTTATTTGGAGGGAGTTTCTCATGAGCAGTAACTTTTCCCTTACAGGTGTTGATGCGCTAGTGGGTAAGTTAAAGCGCAACGCTAACCTAAACGATGTGAAAAAAGTCGTTCGAACGAATGGCGATGAATTACAAAAGAAAATGCAACGTGATGCACCTGTTGATACTGGATTTCTTAAACGAAGTATTGGTGCTTCTGTTAAGGACCATGGATTTACGATAGTAACAGGCCCGACAGCAGAGTACGCGCCGTATCTCATTTACGGTACAAGAGCTTTATATCCTAGAGACTTTTTCAGACCGAACTACTTTGCGCAAAGAAAGCAATTTATCGATGATTTAAAAAGATTAATGAAATAGGGGTGAATAAATGGCAACAGAACTCAAGGCCCCTCAGCAACAAATCTATGATGCTGTTTTTCTAGCATCTATGAATTTAGGTTATCGCACGGTTAATTACTTACCTGCAAAAGACTTTGGTTATCCTTTTGTCTTTGTAGGCGAGCAGTCAGATCAAGATTATCGTACCAAAGATATTATTTATGGACGAGTTCAGCAAACAATACACGTTTACCATTTGAATTCCAAACGCCGTGATCTTACCACAATGATGAACAACTTAAAAACAGCGTTTCGCAAGCTTAAACATACAGAGAATTTTTATGTCACATGCAAAGGCATCACAGCCCAAACACTCATGGATAACACAGACACAGAACCGTTGTTACACGGGATTATAGAAGTGGAATTTCAATTTAATTAGGAGGGAATACAATGCCAGACCAAATTCCAGAAATGATGCAAGGTAAAAATAGAATTTTGCTTTTTCGCTTACTCGAAGATGCAGAAAAAAACGTTGCTGCTAAGTTATCTTTTCAGACAGAGCATACATTTAGTTACTCTCGTTCTCTTGACCGCATTGCCACAAAGGATGGAACAATAATTAAGGTCGGTGAACTAGAAACAGAGGTTAGTATTGAAGCTATCCAAGCTAAGAAAGATTCTGTATTCACTATGTTGCAGGAAGCAGCACTAAAAGGGAAAAAACTAGAATTATGGGAAGTATCGGTAGATGAAGACTTAAAGAATGACGAAGGGAAATACCCTGCCGTTTATGCGCAAGGTTATTTAGATTCTTGGGAGCCTAGTTCGCCCACGGAAGACGAAGCATCTATTTCTAGTAATTTCATTGTTGAGTTAGAACCTCAATTTGGATTTGCTACATTAACAGCTGAACAAGAGAATGCAGTTCAATATGCATTTAGAGACACTATAGAGGAAGACTCAGAGGAAGACCCGGGGGAGTAATATCCCCGTCAGTAGGCAATATTGAGCCTACCACAGACGGGGCGAAAGTGGAACTAGATTAAGAGGGTGCTAAGGCACTCTCTTTTTATTTGTCTAAATATGAAAGGTGGAAATTAAATGAGATTCAAAATTGGAAATACAGAAGCAAAGCTTAAATTTGCGGTTAAATTCATCCGCTTAATGGATGAGAAATACACCATCGATTATCAAGGTCTAGATTTTGGAATGGGAATTATGTATGCACAAATGGGCCTTGCTCAAAAGAGTGTACCGACACTATCTAATATTATCCACGCTGCCACTAAAGGTGAATTTCACATTGATGACATTGATGATGCGGTAGAAGAGTACGCGGAGCAAGAAGGCAGCTTAAAGAAGCTGTTTGATCAGATTGAGGAAGAAATGGGAAAGTCTCAAGTCGTCCAGGAGACTATAAAGGCATTGCAAGAAGCAAACAAAAAAGCAGAAAAAGAAAAAATCAATCAATAGAGACCTATGAGGAAATCATTGAAAATAGCTTTCGTTATTTAGGCTACGAGCACCTTTCGGATATTGAGGATATGACTTTGTATGAATACGAGATGAAGATGAAGGTCTATCGACTGAAAGATGTAGATCGAAATTATGATATGCATTATCAAGCATGGCTCAACCACCAAGCAACTGCAACAAAAAAAGTAGGAAACGACGTCGTTTCCGCATACAAAGACTTTAAAGATTTCTTTGATTATAAAAAGGAATTAAAAAAGATTGAAAATCCTACAAAAACAATTGATCCCCGTATGAAAAGATTAGCCCGGATCGCTAAAAGGGTGAACGAAGGGAGGTAGGATAATTGGAACAATATAGCGTAGAGGCCGTATTAAAAGCAAGTGGCGCTGATAAGTTTGCGCAAGCCTTTAAAAATGCAGCAAGTAACGTCCAGGGGTTTGAAAAAAACACAAGTAACGCCGGATTGACTGTTGGCAAGTTAGTAGGTGCTGTAGGTATTACCGCGGCTCTTGCTAAGGGGTTCGGATTAGTCAAAGAATCCGTAAGTAAAGCATTTGGCCGTATCGACACAATGGAACAGTTCGATCGAGTTATGACAACCATGACTGGATCATCTGAAAAGGCCCAATCGGTACTTGATGGAGTAAACGATACGGTAAAAGGTACAGCGTATGGACTGGATGTTGGAGCAAAGGCTGTACAAGGATTTGTTACCTCGAATATGGATGTTGATAAGGCTACGGCCACCTTTAAGTCATGGGGTGATGCTGTAGCCTTTTATGGTGACGGGACGAGTGAAACCCTCGGAAGTGTTACTGATGCTTTAGCGAAGGCTTCTGCAAAAGGTAAAGTCCAAATGGACACAATGAACCGATTGGCAGAAGCCGGCGTTCCTGCCATGCAGATATATGCTGATGCGACTGGAAAGTCAGTCGAAGAAGTTGCAGACCTAATGCAAGATGGCGCTTTAGATGCTAAAGGATTTATTGACGTCATGAACGATGCCATGACCAACGGAACTAAAAACTTTAAATCCATTGATGGTGCCGCCAAAGAGGCGGGCGCATCTTGGACAGGCTCTTTTGACAACATGAGGGCAGCTGTAGCAAGGGGCGTTACCAAAATCATTGAGTCTATTGACGAAATGCTCACATCAAATGGTTTACCTGATATGAGAGGTATGGTCGCTGAATTCGGTTCTAAGTTTGAAGAAGTTTTGAAAAAATCCGCAGATTCAATCGGTCCGATGGTTGAAAAAGCAAAGGAATTTTACGATAAAATCGAGCCGTGGGTGCCATTGATTAAAGATGTTGCTATGGTCATTGGTATTTTCGTTGGAGCTATCGCGACAATGAACAGTGTGATAAAGATAGCGCAAGGAATTTGGACTGCTTTTAATTTTATTATCGGTGCTAACCCAATAGTTTTAGTTGCCGCAGGGATAATTGCCGCGGCTGTGTTGATTTATAAGTATTGGGACCCTATTTCAGCTTTCTTTAAAAAACTTTGGGGAAAGATCAAAGATATATGGGGTGGAGTAAAGGACTGGTTTAAAAATTTATGGTCCTCCATAGTAGATTGGTTTAAAGGTATATGGGATTCAGTTGCGTCCTTTTTAAAGGATTGGGGCCTTGTTATCCTTGGATATTTAACCGGTCCTGTAGGATTAGCAGCCGCATTAATCTATAAATACTGGGAGCCGATATCAGAATTTTTCAAGAGTGTTTTCGAAAAAATAAAATCCTTAGCTACAGAAGCGGCAACTAAACTCATAAATGGTTTTAAAATTGCAAAAGAAGCAGTTGCTAATGCTTTTAACATAGTAAAGGACAAGGTTCTGGAAGTTTACGATTCCATTGTTTCTTTCGTTAAAGGGGTTAAAGATAATATATCTCCAATGATCGACTTTTTGTCAAATGCTTTTACTGATGGATTCGAAGTTGTTAAGGGCATTTTATCTAATCTCGCCGAATTTTTCACCAAAACTTGGGAAAACATCAAAAATATTGCTTCTAACATGTGGACCATTATCAAAAACGTGATATTAGGTCCTATTTTGCTTTTGATCGATCTTGTTACTGGTGACATGGAAGGATTTAAAGACCACTTATCTCAAATCTGGGGAAATATCATGAAAGCTGGCGGTGAAATTTGGGGCTCATTGGTTGCGATTATAAGCGATTATATCGCCGTTGTGAAGGACAATATCCTGTTGGTATTTGGTTTTATAAAGGACACGATATCCGGTTATTGGCAGGCTGTAAAGGACACCACATCTAACATTTGGAATTCTGTAGTTGAATTCATTTTCGACACCTTAGCTTCATTAGAAGAAAAGTTCTCACTAGGAATGGATTTCATCAGAAACATCTTGGCTGACGGCTTAGGTTATATAGAGGAATTGTGGAAATCGGTATTGGCTTTCATAGTTGGAGATACCGGAGAAAAGTTTGAAGCGATTAGCGAAAAAATCACCGAAATCATGGACACCATTTGGGACATAATTGAGACTATCTGGAATTTTGTTAAGGAGACTTTCCTGAATGCCACAGCATTTATAAAAGCATTGGTATCCGGGGATTTTGCCGTAATGAAAGACATTATCGACGAGCAAATGACCTTAATTAAAAGTACAATAAGCCAATTGTGGGAAAATATAAAACGCATATTTAGTGATGTACTATCGACTTTGTGGGAATTGGTAAAGGCCCAATTTAGCAGAGTGAAGGATACTGTCGTTCAAACGAAAGACAAAATAGTCGATACTTGGAATCGAGCGAAGCAATTATTGAATGATATCGCAGTTAACATCCTTTCTAACATCCTTAAAAAGTTTCAAGAAATGAAGAGTAAAGTCAAGGATAAGGTCACAGAAACCAAAGATGAGATTAAAGACGGATGGAATAAAGCATTAGAATTTTTAAAGAATATCGATCTTAAGAAAATTGGGAAAGATATCATCCAAGGTTTGATTAATGGGATCAAAGAAAAAGTAAGGGCTGTTGGAGATGCGGTTAAAGAAGTTACAGATGCAATCACAGGAAAAATACAAAAAATATTAAATATCCATTCTCCATCTCGGGTGCTAGAAAAATTCGGTATCTTTACCGGAGAAGGAATGGAGTTAGGTATTTTAGGAACAGTTAAAAACGTAGCGAAAGCAGCTAAAGAAATGGCTTTAGCGGCTGTGCCCGATGTGCCAGATTTTGATATTGGTGGTAGGGTCGACTCTATAAATAAACAAGCGAAAAGAAGAATAGATAACAACCTTACGACTGAAATGACAGTTAATAGACAGCCGATCAATGTATATGTCGAAGGTGACAGCGAGTGGATTCGTGCCTATGTTAATGAACAAAATGCTGTAGATGCACAATTAAGGAGGTTTTGACGAGTGGACATACAAATAAATAAAAAAGATGGAGAATCCTTTACTTTTGAGCAATTCGGAATCATAGTAAAGGATTTTGTTGTATCGTCAATTCCCCTTAATAGCGTTTACAGTCAAGTAGAGGGGAGACATGGGACGGTTGATAACGGGGCTTCCTATGGAACACGCACAATCACCGTTCCGTTCGACTTAAAGGCATATGATTTAATGGATTACCCATTATTAAGAGATACGTTATTTGATTTAGTGCTGGACACTGAATCGTTTTATATAAGAGAAATGCGAAGGGTGAAAAAATTAGCTTATAAATTTGTCGATACAACCGAATCAGCGATGATGGATTCCGAAAGTAGCAATAAGTTCGTCGGTGGAAAAAGATATCTAGTGCGCTTACAGAACACATTTGATTTAGAACAAATCGAATTGAACGGCGAGGGAGAGTTAATTTTCGAAACAACCGAATTGCCCTTTGCTGAATCTATCGGTACAACTCAAGATATTCAGCTTAATGGTCTACATGCAGAGGATGCCCTTTGGAGCTTCGGTATGGGGCTACAATCCGTTGACGAGACTCTTAGGTACTCCTATAATTCTATAGAAGGGCAGCGATTTCGAATATACAATGCGGGGAATGCCCCTGTTCATCCATTTGATCAGGATTTTAAAATGACTATATCTGATGTTGTCGGTAGCACCGAACGTTTTCAAATAACTAACCACACAAATGGAAGTCGAGCAAGGATCAATGTTCCCCTTAAAGAATCAGACCAAGTGATCTATGATGGGCCCAAAGTAACTAGAAACGGATTAGAATTTTTAAGAGATACTCGTAAGGATTTTGTGGAGCTATCGCCGGGGTGGAATGAATTTGAAGTTTTTTATTGTGATTCGGCGTTAATAGATTTTAACTTCCGTTTCTATTATAAGTAGGAGGTGCGTAGATTGATCGAAAAATTAACGAATAACTGGGATAAAGAAAACAAGGAACGAATAGATAGGAACTTTGCGAATTTAGGAAGATTAGATCTTAATATCATGGAGGATATTTTGAGCAATGATGTTACGAAGCTAACTCCTAAAATCAACGGAAAAAAGCTATCAGACAGGCAAACAACCTCCTCTTTGAATGATTTTGGAGTGAATATAACGGCAGAAGTAAACGGGGTTATTTCAAGCGCATGGGTGTACACAGCTAATGATATGCGGATTGGTTTAGGGATTGCAGAGCAAGAAACGTCCGATAAATATACGGCCATAAACAAGCTAATAGAAGTCGATTTAAAAAAAGGATGGAACGAAGTCGAGTTACTCTTTCCAGTTGAACAAAATAAATCTTATACGCTTTTTAGACGCGATATAGGCGAGGGAACTAGTACAGGATCTCTTTCCATTTCAGGGTGGAGCACACACCCTTTTCAGAGTAATGGGCTCATCTTTAATTCCGGAAAGTACCTGAATGATACGCTAACATATCAGAATTATAGTCCGTTTTTTGAATTGGAACTTATAACTAGCCCAGCGCAAATATACAAAATTATGAATGATTCGGTTAAAGCTGAGCAACAATTTTATGTCGGTGATAGCCCACCATCTGACGCTCAATTTTGGTTTAAGCCTGTGGGTGATAAATAATGATGAAAGGCAGGAATTTATTTAGACCGTCGCTGGTGACAAACCTTATCCCGGCATCTAGTGGCACTACAGTGGCATACTCAACCGGAAAATCCTTTCATTTTAAAGTGAAAAGTGGCGAGATTTATTCATTTTCGAGAAACGAAGTTACTAACGATAGATTCAGAATCACTTTTTATGAGGAGGAACCTGCACGGGGGACTCCATATGTTAACGTTGCTTCCCATGATACAAATTTGAAATTGGAAGGCGTTAAAGTACCAGAAGGTATAAACTATATTTTGCTGTACATTGTTTATCAAGAGGGCGAAATGCCGTCGAAGATAAAAATAGAAAAAGGCGATAAAGCCACTGACTGGTCTCCTGCTCCCGAAGATAACTACCTTGACAACTACCTTAAATCATCAACCACTTACGCACATGCAAAATTAAAAATTGATGATTATTGGAATCGAGGTATTAGCGGTCAAGGTATTAAAATCGGAATTGTTGACGATGGAATGGCTAAACACGATGCTTTGCCTATTGCAGGCGGTCTCGCTTGCGGAAAACATACGACATATATGCAAGAAACGGAACACCCTGCACACTGCGCAGGTATCGCACTTGGAAGAAATCTGGTTAACGGCCAACCTACTGGCATTGCTCCTGATGCGGAATTATATGCTATCCGAATGGATACAAGTACATTTAAAGCACGAGCGGAATCGTTGATTGAAGCAATTGATTTCGCGATAGAAGAAGGCATTGATATACTTTCTATGTCTATTCATCTCTCGGAAAATAGCGTCAATGTGGATGATGGCAGGGGCAGTTCAAAAGGAACGCCTAAACACCTTAGAATTCCACTTAGAAACGCTTTTTATAAGGCTTATAAACATGGCATTATAATCTGTGTAGCCGCGGGCAATCACAACGACGGAAGTGGTAAAGATAACATTGAATTTGAAGAGTTACTCCCAAAAATGCCAAACGTGTTGGCGGTCGCTAACCTGTCAATGGGTAATGAGCGATATGCAACAAGTGGTGTTGGCAAATGGGTTGATATAGCGGGATATGGCTATCGAATTAAAAGCACAATACCAGGAGATAGATACGGCCATTTAACAGGAACGTCAATGAGCACCCCGCAGATCGCAGGTGTTTTTGCTTTGTATAAGCAATTATTTACCGACCTGACAGCACAGGAAATTATAAAAAAAGTATTAGCCAACTGCAAAAAGGTCGAGGGCTTAAACGCTTTACAGCAAGGTAGAGGCGTTCCACATCCGCCAGTAGAACTATATGACTTACCTGTACTTTCGACCGCAACGAACAACTTAAGGATTCGGAAAGACGTTATGTGGCAGGCAGTAGATACGTACGCCAAAATTGACGGTCGATGGAAAGAAGTGGAGGCGATGGGGTTTGGCGAATAGTTTAAATATAAGGTTAATAAACAACGTCACAGATATTGCGCAAGGTGATACCGCAAGTACGGTCATCCTTGAGCTACTCGACGAAAACAGGCTGATTATACCGACGTTAAACGGTAAGTCAGCGCTGGTGAATTTTATAAACGGAAAAAACGAAATACAGTACCAATATACTACATTCGTGTTTGACAGCCGCATTGAATTTAATGTAGACACTGTTATACCTCATGGCACATATAACGTAGAGGTCCGAATACAATCCGATGGGTTTTCGTATGTTTTCCCGTCTAGCGTTAACTATACGTTACGTATAAATAAAAGCGCCAACGATTTTTATAATATCGCCATCAATCAAAACGGCGTAGATTTAATTGTATCAGAAGTTTATCAACGATTGAACAGCGAAAATCCCGGTCTATTAGAACATGTCAATCGAAAGGATAACCCTCATGAGGTTACGAAGGACCAAGTCGGTCTAGGGAAAGTGGATAACGTACAACAAGCAAGTAAATCAGAGTTTACTGATCATGTCGAAGATAACAATATACACGTTACGAGTGATGAAAAAGAAAAACTCGCAGGGATAGAAGCTGGCGCTCAAAAGAATGCTGTCACGAAAGTTAACGGGAAAACTGGTGATGTATCGCTATCGAAAAATGATTTAGGACTCTCGAATGTCAATAACGTAGAGCAGGCATCAAAGGAGGAGTTAAACTCTCATGTTAACGATAAAGATAACCCTCACGAGGTGACTAAGGGGCAAGTCGGACTTGGAAGCGTCCAAAACTATGGAAAAGCAACCAAAGCAGAAGCAGAATCCGGAAGTATAGATACGAAGTATATGACGCCTTTGCGGACAAAAGAAGCGATACAAGCGTTAGGAGGTGGCGGAGGTGGTGATCTGTCTCCCGAACAAAGTAAGGTCTTAGAGATACTAACAACACCGACCACCGAAGTTGAATTTGAAGAGGTACAGGAAGCGGCACAAGTATCTTGTCGAATCTCTGCGGTAGATAATAATTCATTATGTGTTGAAGGTATATTATCGATTGATCCCAGTAAAAAACAAGGAACCTATGGAAGTTTGTTCACCTCTTTGGGGTATGCGTTAAGTAGCGATGATATTTCTTTTCCTGATTTACAAAGTTTGGCTCTTAGCGATGTTTACGCTGATAAAAAGTTTAAGTATGGGGGTGCAAGAGGAGAATATATTGGCCTACTTTCTACCGACTTTTTAGTTACAAATATTGACGGTGATGATTTTTCTGTAGATACGTATAACCTAGTAATACAGGTTTCGAAATCTGAACCCAATCTCGACATATTCAGTATATCCGGGACTGTTACGACCCTTGATGGTAGTGCACTACCAAACCCAATGGGCGGGGAAAATGCTTTCGTAGGAACTCCTAAGTTCCCGTTTAGTATAAGGATTCCTCTTACCGATCAATAAATATTCATAGGAGAGAGGAGGCCGGAAATGTACCTAATTGATTTAGAAAATAAGGAATATGTCGCACAAATGACATTCGGCATTGATGAGGAGCTAAACGGAAATGTTGTATTATCCGCCACTATCAAACCTTCGAAACCCAACTTGCTCTTTCTGGATAAATTAGAAAAAATGTGGACGCTTGTTGACGATGAGGACAAGCGCTATAAAATTATCTATGTCAAAAAGAAAGGGGAAGGTAAGCTATTATCCGCAGAGATTAAAGCTATACCTTCCTTTTTCGATGATTTTGACAATGATAGGGTATATGAAGAATATAACCGTTCCCTCACAGCAAAAGCCGCATTAGATATTATTTTCTATAGTGAGGGCGGTAGCGGCTATAACTATCAGCTTAAAGGTGATTATGAGGCGAAAGAGTGGGAAGGGTTCGGGGGCGGATCTACTCGACTAGAAATGTTTAAAGAGTGGCTTAATCGGTATGGTGGTGAATTTTCCCCTCCAATTGGCACGACGGTCTTTATCGATAATCAAGTTGGAGAAGACTTAAACGTTATGTACCGCCATCGCTTAAATGCGTCCAACATCGTACAAGAAACAGATGCCTCGGGCTTTTGGACATATGCCAAGGGATATGCCGACTACGAAGATGCTGGAGAGGACGGGGAAGGGGGAGGTTGGGAGGATGCGAAACTTGTGCGGGAATATACGTCACCACTCGCTAAGATACCCGGCATAGGTGTACGGCACGCACCACCGATAAAAGATGGTCGTATTAAAATTACCTCCACATTAGACGCCAACTTAAAAACGCTAGTAGATGAGTCATTAAAGATAAGCGTGACTGCTGATATACACGATCTAACCAAACAGGGATACCCTATTGCTCAGACAAACGTCGGCGATAGGGTATTTTTGATAGACGAACGGATCGGGCTTAACGAGGAAGTGCGGGTCATCAATAAATCCGTGGTTAAGGACTGGCGAGGAAATATAATTGATATCCAGTTGACTTTTGGCTCTCAAGATATCGTGAAAAGACACCAATCTAATTTAGATAGCGCAGTGAAATCTATAAACGACTTACTCGATGGAAAAAAGAAACTCCCTTTGAATGCACTATCTAATGAGGTGTCGATTGTCACAAAAGCCATTTTAAGCGCTCAAACGGAGCTTGATTTTGAAAACGGGATAATCGCAAAGGATCCGACAAATCCAAATCTTGTGGTTGTATTAAACAGCGCAGGCCTTGGTATATCACAAGACGGAGGGCGTACGTTCAAAAATGCGATCACGGGCCGTGGAATATTAGCGGAACATATCTTGGCTGGAACGATTACGGCAGGAGGCAATCATAGGGTTGATATCGCTGATGGCAGCATATGGTCATATGTTGGAGATAAATTAACGATGTCGTTTGGTAAGTATCAGATGGATTTCTACCACCCGGATGGCACACTGATAGGCAACTTCGGTCCAGGAAACATTGTAGGTACTGATATTCCAGGTTTGCGATTGGTTTTGGCTCGTAATCAAGGATATTTTAACATTGGCCATGAAGTAGATGGCTTGACGAGGGCCACCTATAGGACATACAGCTATAAGGGGGTACACTACACGTTTATGGCCGGGCCATACGCCAACAACACGGAGGCGTCGATATATGCGTCATCCCTGCTGTGGGACAACGACAACAATACCAGGTCAACTAACCAGGCAGCTATGAGATTCCAGACCGACGACAACCACTCGGTACGCTTGTATTTCGGTCGTGATGGGTCGGACGGACGATTCCGCATCCTGCATAATCGGGAGGATGCGGCCTATACCACGGCGTATTTCGACAAGGACGGCTTTTGGGCCACGAAGGTACAGTCGGGGAATCGGGCATGGATGGGTAGTTCGCCCAATTCAGCCAGATTCGGGGTCAGTGAGGATACGTATATCGCCGTAAAAGATGACGGGGAGGTTTTATTCGTGGTAAATGGCGTCATTAAACATTCGTTTAGTCCTAATTAGGGCTTTTTATTTTGTTTAAAGGGGACTCCATTCGGGGTCCTTTTATTTTTAAAGGGATTGAAGGTGGACGATTTTGACAATCGAAATAGGGGTACTTATTGCAGTCGTTGGTCTTGCTATAAGCTTTTCCACTTACATGGCTAATCGGACAAAATCAGTAAAAACAGATGGCCGAGAAAGCGCAGAGGTAAAAGCGGGATTAGACTATATAAGGCAAGGTGTAGATACCATCCGTATCGATCTAAAGGCTAACGAAAAAAATATAGGAATTTTAACTGAACGTGTGACCAGGGTAGAGGAGTCAACCAAACAAGCACATAAACGAATCGATAACTACGACGGAGGTAATTAATCATGTTTGAAATTTATGATGTTGTATTGATCCCATTGATTATGGGACTTGTGGAATTATTTAAGCAGGTAGGGATTAGTAAAAAAATCTTGCCGATCATTTCTTTAACGCTTGGAATTGTTATTGGAGTTGTCTATTTAGCAGAGATGGATTTAAAGCAAGGCATTTTAGTAGGCGCGATGTTGGGCCTTTCCGCAAGTGGTTTATACAGTGGTACGAAAAATACGATTGAAAAGGGTAACGAGTAAAATCGTTGCTCTTTTTTAATTTTAAATTGAAAGGATGATAGATAATGGCAGGACTATTAAATATTCCAAAGTTTGTTGATTTTAGAAATAAGGTTAAGCGACACCCATCTTTAAAATTTCCGGTTTTAAGTCTTAAAGGGAAAACAACTATTGCTATCCACCATAGCTTAACTAAACAAGGATTAGGCGGCTCAAATGCAGAAGGGTATGCCCGTTATCATGTGGATACAAATGGATGGCCGTCTATTGGATATTCGTACGTGATTGAGCCAGATGGGACCATTAAATTTTGTAACGATATTGAGTTAAGGACCTATCATGTGGGAGACCACAACAATTACGCTGTGGGTATTTGTTTAACTGGGGATTTTAGAACAGAGAAGCCTACAAAAGCCCAGGAAGAGAGTTTGCGCAATTTAGTGTATGCACTGCAAAAGACATACACGCATTTAAAACACATCAAAGGTCACAACGAATTTAGCGGCTACGAGTGGAAGGCATGTCCTTGCTTTGATTACAAAGCTGTATTGGCTAATAAGTCTAGTTCGGGTAATGCAACCCCAAGTAAGCCTAAACCTAACAATAAATCCATTGAGCAACTAGCTGATGAAGTCATCGCTGGTAAACACGGATCAGGTAACGCTCGTAAAAATTCGCTTGGCAGTCAATACGATGCTGTACAAAAACGCGTCAATGAAAAGTTATTAGGATCAAAACCAAAAGCTAAGCCTGAACCTGCTAGTAAATCCATCGATACATTGGTAAAAGAAACTCTAGCCGGTAAACATGGCAATGGCGAAGCACGAAAGAAATCGCTTGGTAAAAATTATCAAGCTGTGCAAGACGCAATTAACGGTAATACATCGACTCCAAAAAAGCCAAGCAAGTCTAAAGGCGATCAGAAGACTAATTCCATTGTCGATTATCTCAAGTCGATCAAGGTTGATTCTTCCTTTGCTAATCGAAAAAAGTTGGCGGCTAAGCATGGGATTAAAAATTATTCTGGTACGGCCGGACAAAATGAGCAGTTGCTGAAGAAAATGCGTGGATAAATGGTATAATTAAACCAATCGGGCGTCGTTCGCCTAGGATGGCGGCTCATCTATTGTTGATGGGTCGCTTTTTCTTTCTTTCTCTTGTGGTAGTTCTTTTTCCAATTTCTATTTGCTCGGATTCGCCTACACTCTGTGGAGCAGGTTAGAGTATTGGTAGGTGAATTATACTCTTTTCCGCAAACTTCGCATATTCTGGCCCCTACTCTGCGCATTTCCTTCATTTTTGGCTTGATTTCATCTTTATTTAAATCGTAGTATTCTCGTGACCTCACTCTATCAACCTCTAGTTTATGTAGTTGCTGGCAGTTGGGGCAAAATTGCTGTAATCCACCCTCTACAATGTATGTATCCCCACATTTAACGCATTTATCTTCGCTCCCAATTTCCCGTGTTAATCCTTTTCTTTTCCTAATCCTGTACTCTTTGTCAGCTTCACGGCGTCTTTCTTCCCGGCAGACTGAGCAATATTTGGCATTAGGGCCTCCTTTAAAAGAGCGGTTACATAATTTACAGGTAATTTTTTTCAACGTAGAATCACCTCTCATGAAATGACTTAATTATATCAATAAATACGCTATAATGCCATCAATCGGCCGTCTTTGGCTAGGAGAGCGACTCACCTTATGCAGGTGGGTCGCTTTTTCTTTCCGACATTTCTCCTCTAAACCTTGAATTGTTGCAGATTGCGAAACTTTTCATCAAATTCATGTACAAAATTAGCTTATGAGTGTATAATCAAATCAAAAGATGAAGTGTTAGCTTTAAAAGCGAAAGTATATTTAGTGTTCATTCTTTCCATACTGATGAATATTGTAGTATGGAGAGGTGAAATAAATGAAACGAGAAAATAAAGTTTCTAGAGGGAGGAAACAGAAAATGTTAAAGGAGATGATTCGTAACCAATCTTCGGAAAAGTTGACCAAAAGAAGTGCAACCGAAGAAGCCCTTATGGAGTTTCAGAAAGAAAACGGTTACAGCTTTCTGGATATGACAAATGATGAAAAAATTAGAATGAGACACAAATTAAAACAGCTACAAAAGAAAGAATATGACGATGATGATTTCCTAGATAAGTTTCAAGATTATCAAGGGGATTAGACTTAAAGAGGGGGAGTTTAGAAAGTGCAACATAATTTTTCACAGGGGGATATCGTTTGGTTTAACTTTCCTGTTGACCCAATTAAACCCCAGTTTACAATCACAGGGGAACATCCAGCATTACTACTCCATGATGATTTACACCCCAACCAAACGGTAGTCCTCTCACCTATATCTTCTTTGTATGACAAATCAGGAGAGCAAAAAGAATTAAAATCTTATCATTTAAAATTACTAAAGAAAGATTATGCAGAACTCAAGGGGGATTCTTTCGTTAAGCTCGACCAAATAATGACGTTTTCCAGAGACAGAATGCGAAAAAGTAAATTGATATGCAAGCTCACTGCTAAGGACAAGGCATCATCTCATTTAAAATTAATGGAATCGTTACAAATGCAAGATACAATTAGAGAGATAACTCAACAACAGCTTGATGCTGCGGTCGAAAGAGTACTTGACGAGTACATAAAAGATTTAATACAAAATACAAAAACATAAAAATAGCCCTCACGATTGTGGGGGCTATACATTTTTAATTCAGTTTATTTTCCTTCATAAATTTCCACTCGGTGTTCTCTCGCTAATAATTTAATTTCTTTGAAGTCTTCTACAGTTTTTAATAAAGTGCTTTTTGTACGCCTTTTTCCTTCATCGTCGTAATATTTCTTAACAAGATAAACACGATAACGCCTATCGTTTATCTTTTTAAATTTGATATACATTTCAAATTCCTCCTAGTTTTTATTAAGGGAAGGGCCCTCATGTTAAATATGAGGGGGATATTTATCAGCTAACTCATATTGCGCTTGCATGACGTCATAGCCATCCATTATTAATTTAGCAAAATCTATGATGTATTCTTTTCTTGCTTCCCCGATATTTGCGCGCTTGCTGGCTCTATCGGATTTGCTGTAAATGCCATAGTTCCCATCGGTGAGAAATGTTTCTGCGGCATGGAGATCATTGGCAAATACCTCTGTGTTAAAATAACCTTCCTCCTTGTTGAAATAAAGTAGAGCCGCATGGTCCCACGAATTAAAATCCTCAATTGCTTGATCTAAACTTTCCCACATTTTATCCATCTCCTTTAGATAGTAGTTATATATTTTTTCGGCAGTTCCGAATGTCATATTTTCTATAGGTGATTCGCCATTTTGATACCTGTTAATAGTGCGGTTAGTAATACCTAAGGCTTTAGCTACTTGGTATGAAGTGCGGTGATCTAGTACCCACTGTACGCCTTTTCGTATATTTTCCATAAGATGCAATTCCTTTCTTCAAGGGGGGAGAACCCCCATTTTAATGCAGTTGATCTATAAGCTTGAACGCTACATAATCCAATAATCTCTCGTCAACTTCGTTGATTCTTTCTTCTTCTAAGTTTCTATTAATAACCTCAATTCCTTGATCTAGCAGTTGGTTCATCACGCCATTTGTAATCCAATCTTTTTCTGTCTTCCAAATTCTTTTGTTTAAACCTTCTCTAATTTTAGATTCATTCATTTTTATTTCCTCCCCGATTTGCTTTGTTTTTCTTATTACCTATATAATACCACGGTATTATATAATACGCAAGTATTATATTTAATTATTTTTAATTTGTTTAAAAAAAGAAAAAGCCCACCAAAGGGTGAGCAATAATCATTTCCTTTTATCATACCAATCCAACGGATCAATCATTTCCACATTTCTAATCTGCTCAAGTGTGCAGCTTTTAGCTCGGCCATCTTTTAAAGATAAGTGTATCTGATCATCAGCATAGCCGGTAACCATACATTGCACATCCTTATAATAATTGCCATCTTTTCTTATTGCATTTGCCTGAATCGCAACCGGTGAATTTGTTACAAACGCTTGATACAACACTCGGGAGATTTCTTCTTCTGTCATTTCTTTTTTCGGCTCAACCTCTAGTAGTTGGTTATTCACTTCCTCTTTTTTAAGTGCCTCGGTATGGTCGCTTAACATTAAACCCATCCACTTCATAATTCCTCTATCTTTATATCCCAGTTGCTCAGGCGTGATACGGATTATGTTTACTTCCTCCACATTAATCATTCCTTCCAATACGAGAATATATGTTTGTATAAATTATACGAATGAGTGTTCTTTGGGTCAAGATGAATTGATATGCAATTAATGGTAATATAAAAAAGAGGACTTTTCTTAGCCCTCTTGACAAGTTCCTTTCGGTAATCTATATTCTTTTGTATAGTCAAATGAGTATCAAGGTAATTGCTTTCAATGTCAAAAACAAATTATAGGCATGTAATAACAGACCATTTTTTGACCATTAAATATATAAAAACACAAATTATTGTGTATAACATTTACAGGTTGGGAATGTCAAAAGCCTTTTAGATCATGCACTCATACAAGTATACATAAAGCTAAATAGAGCGTAACGATATGCTGGTAATGATGTAATAAACATCATAAAACACTATATCATCAAGGTCAAATGGTCATGGGGTTATCCAGTGACCATTTTTTGACCATATTTAGTCAAAATCGAGTACACCTTTCATGAGATTTCCAAACTTTTCGGCATCTCTTTTTCTTACAGCTTCTGTTGTGTGGAGGTATACCTTTCTAGTAATTTCATCATCTGAGTGCCCTAGTCTTTCCATGATTCTCTCCAAGCTAACTTCTGCCTCAGCTAATAAAGATGTATGAGTGTGTCTCAACGAATGTGGAGTTAAGGATTCATTTAATCCGCATAATTTTAATAACCTCGCCATTCTTTGCTCAATCAATTTTACGTAAACAGGATATCCTGGATATGCTCCATTGTTGACAAAAATAAACCCTTTATCATAATATTCTTCCTTGGCAATTTTCTTTATTTCCTTATTTCTTTCTATGACAGATTTAACGCAACCAACAACTAAATCGTCAATGTCAATTACCCTTCTTGACGACAAAGTCTTTGGAGTCACAAGTTGAAATGATCTAATATTATTATTTGGATTGTAGTATGTTTTTGTGATGGATAACAAAAATCTCCCATCATTATTTTCTGTCATGTCGGTTTCTTTTAACGGGCATAGCTCACCTGCCCTCAATCCTGTATAGGCAAGGGTGACGAACATCTCGAAATCAAGCTCTAATCCATGTAGTTTAGCTGTTTTTAAAAATAAAGCTAAGTCTTCTTTCTCCATATACTTTGGTAATTCATAAATTTTTTCAAGTTCTTCAACGGTTTTTGCTCTTTTGGGTATATAAGAATATTCGGTTGGGTTTTTCTTGATGATTTCTTTTTCCATCGCTTTTCTAAATATCATTTTTCCTGTATTGTGTATACCTGTTAAAGTGTTTCTTGCAAATTTCTGATTAAGTTTACCTAAAGCGTTTTGATATTGTTGTTGAGTAATGTCAGTCATTTTGATGTTTTCAAAAAAAGGGAGTAATTTGCTAATTTCATGTTTTCGAACTCTGATGCTTCCTGGTTTAACCCCCCTTTCTTCTTCATATGTTTTTATCCAAATGTCACTAAACTCTTTAAAGGTTACGGGAATATCTTTTAGACTATTACCTGCTTCAATTTCATTTTCCATGTGCCTAGCCGCATCTTTAGCTTCGCCAAGCGTTTTAAATCCTCTTCGAGTTGTAGGTCTTGGCTTTCCAGTAGCAGGATTAATTGTTGTGTAGATTTTAAACATATACCTTTCGCCATTTTTTGTTTTGTAAGTCTGGAAACTAGCCACATCAATGCACCTTCTTTTCTTGTTTTAGCCATTCGACCGGAGTATCTAGGTACCCTTTAATTTCACCCACTAACTGCCCATCTTCGTAACGGATAGATGAATAGATAGGTATTTTTATTGTCTTTGTCATATTGACCACCTCATTTCAGGAATATACGTTCTATTTAAGATTGAAAAGAATAGCCCGTATTACAGGGCTAGGATTAACCTAGTAACTCACTCTTCTTCTTATCAAATTCCACTTGAGTAATTACACCTTCATCTAACAATTCCTTGAACTTCTTGATTTCATCGGCTAGGGAAGTGTTGTTTGATGATTCTTCTTTCTCTAACGGGATATTAGCTACTCTGAAATCATTAACCGCATGAAAATGACCTTTTAACTGTTTTACTTGTACAGTAAATTCTTGTTTAGTTTCAAAATTCATAAAATCTATAAAAAAGGTGGACTTGTCTTTCTTTCTTCCGCCTATAGCCGCCCCAGCTATAGCGCCCACCCCACCAGTTAGCAGACCTCCAGCAATAGCTCCTGCCGCTGCTTTTCCAGCACTACGAGTGTGCGCTTCCTCTTTGTGAGCGCCTAAGAAGTAATATATCTCACCTTTTATCTTAACTACACCCTCGCCATGTTCTTTTTCCATTGAATACATTTTATACATGTTGGCTGCTGATTTTTTAAATAAATTCTTTCCGCCTACAACTTCAAATGCTGTTTGCTTTTTAAACATACGAGCTCCTCCTTTTTTTGGTTAAATTTTCTGTTGATTTATATATATTAGATCAATTGTCTTTGATTCTATGTACCCAGTAAACGCTTAAATTTTTTTGAGGTGGCAAACCTCATTCGGAACCTTAACAATCTTAGCAAGGTCATAGATGGATAAGTGTCTATACTCTAACAATAAATCATCTGGCATTAATAACTCCACAGCAAACTTATTTGCTTCCATTTCAATTTTATCAACAGAAAACAGTGTTTTTCTTCTTAGGAATGGTGTACTTGTTCTAGTGTGCTGAAGTGCGTGACCTAATTCGTGAGCACTTACAAAAAGCGTCTCCTCATCTGATAGTGAACTATTCAAAAATATATATTGGCTTTTTCTCATGTAAAGATAAAAACCCCCAATATCCTCATGTAATTCTTTAGTAACTACGTTGATATTTTTACGCTCAGCTAACTCAAAAGGATTATTAGTTTTGTATTTCGCCATTAATTGGATTGCGGTTTTTCTCGGCAAAAAGCATCACCCTAGTTTTCTTTATTGTCTTTTCTGTATTTTTTCGAGACTATCATCATCAGTACTTATCAAAATAGTGTTTTTGA
>RWZF01000034.1_pt1 | contig 27463 bp, 41 predicted proteins | sample 2187671 | NCBI WGS metagenome assembly RWZF01 (sample SAMN10531868, study PRJNA481165) | viral metagenome | isolation source: viral particles purified by filtration and ultracentrifugation from about... | host: Nasonia longicornis 2.1 | place: USA:Tennessee | collected 2011-04-01
CTACTAAACTTTGAAGCATGTCGATTCCTCCAATGCTTTTTCTAAGTCTTTAAACTCGTATAAAATCTCCCTGCGTTGTTGCGTCAAAGATTCCAAACACTCTTCATGATGTTTGATTGATTCATCAATAGCGATAGCCTGCTGTTTTAATTTAAGAACTCTACTTCGAACAAGATTATTCACAGAATCATTCATCTGATTCACCTCTTTTGTTTTTGCTATTGAAACCATTAGAGAATCCGACTACATAAAACATAGCCCCGACAATAGTTGTAGCGCCTAGAATGTAAGCAAGATCTGTTAATGTTATTTGCGTCATTCTAACCCTCCTAAATCTCCCTAAACTTTTGAAGCCAACCCATAAACAGTAATCTAAATTCGTTGATTCCAACGTCTCGCCCTTTTGCGATAAACTGTTGCACAACTTTACCTTGCTGCACATTGTCGTTAATGTCGTGCCATAAAAACTCAACAACATCTGCATCTTGCTCGATTGACGATGATTCTTTTAAATGTGATAGCTGCGGTTTTTTTGCGTTGTCGCTCTCCCTTGTCATTTGCGATAACATCATAAAGCAACAATTCATTTCCCTAGCGATTTGCTTTGCTGTTGTTGTTACATTTCCGATCGCTTGCGCTCTCGTTTCGCTTTTACGTTGCGGTATAGACATAATTTGCAGATAATCGACGGCAACCATTGCGATTTGTCCATGCCTACGTTTAAATCGTCTTGCTGTTGCTCTTACCTCTTCGATTGTGACGCCGCTCGAATCTTGTACGTAGATCGGTAGCTTTTCCAGCTGCTTATATACACTTTCGATTACACCCATTTCTTCAACCGTCAAATTTTTGTCCTTAATTTTTCCGTATGAAATTCCTGTTTGATTCGCGATCATCCTATCGAACAACTGATTTTTGTCCATTTCTTGACTGTATACAAGGACTGGTCCACTCTTGGCAACTCCCATAACTCTTTGGAGTAAAAGAGCTGTCTTACCCATTGATGGACGTCCAGCGCTAACGTAAAGCCATCCGCGCCATAAACCTCTTGCCCATTTATCAAACTTTGGAAAGCCTGTCAGAATAAATTCAGCTTTCGTAATCAAATGTTCAAAATATTTCATTCTTGCATCTGCCAAACTTTCCATTTGTCCGTTGTCTTCTGGTCTAACGTCTGAAACTAGTCGTTCAATTGCCGTAAAATAATCTTCGTCTGTTTCAAATTCTTCATATACAAGGTTTTTTATCTTTTGGCCAACATCTGCGCCACGTCTTTTTAGAGCTCTTGATCTGACAATTTCCGCATAATGTTTAACGTTTGCAGCAGTTGGGACTGACATGGCTAACTCTGTTAAATAGCCAATTCCTACTTCATCCTGTCGATTGTGTTGCAAGTACATTTCTCCGACAGTAGTAATATCAACAGGCTTATTTCTTTTGTCGAGCCACAACATGACTTTAAAAATCTGTTGATGTCTTGTGCTTAAAAAGTCACGTGGTTCTAAAAATACAACTTCATCCAACGAACTAGGCTCTAAGAAAATAGAGCCTAACACGTTCATTTCTGTTTCTAGTTCTCGTTCAGTTTGTTGGACTTCATCTACTCCAATCAAATTCATCTGGATTCTTCCCTTCTGCAATCCATTTTTGGAATGCGATTTCTTTATCACGTGGATCATGTACTGGCTTTTGTTTTGGTTGAACAGGTTTCTTTTCAGCGTTCATTTTGATAGCTAGTTCCATAAACTTCTCACGGAGTTTTTTAGCTGAAAGGACGTTAGTCCTCCAAAACGAATCTTCTGTAACCCAATCCATTACATCTTTAGCGAGTCTTTTATCTACCTGATCCAATTCAACAAGTTTTCTCATGTCATCCGCCCATGTTTGCATATTGGATTTTTTAATTAAATGAGAAATACCTGCATCATTTGCAACTACAGATACACGTTCATGAAAATACTTTGCCATTTTAAAATAGGTGTTGTCCTCGTCATATTTATTTTGACGAGTATTATCTTTATATTTATCTTTAATCTTTTCTTTCTTGTCCCCCTGATTAGAGGGTAGTTCTCCCCCCCACGTAGGGGGTAGTACATCCCCCTGATTGGGGGGGAGTGATGACTTCCCTTCAGATGGGGGGAGGTCATCCCATTCTTTATGTTTTTTATTAAAGCTCAACAGATTCACTCCTCTTGCTCCTTTACCAACGACACGCACAACTTTTCTATCAATTAACGTTTTAAGATTCCTCTCTACTTGACTCGTACTGGCATTTATCGCCTTCGCCATAAACGAGATAGACAATGCATGCGAACTTCTTTGGAATCCATAGGTATACCGCCAAATGACCATTACAATCCTAAACTGCGTGCCGTTAAGGTTTAATTTCATTGTTTGTTCAAGAATCTCATTGGCAACCCTCGTGAATCCATCTTCGACTTGCGGGCTTGCCATAAGACTTCACCCCTATTTCTCTTTAACTTCGGAAAGAATAAACTCGGTAATCTCTTTAGCAAACATTTCGATGTCCTCTTGCTCGCTGCATGTGTAAGGTCTATCAATCCATCGGTTAATACGATTTGCTACTTTAAGCGAAAGATTTTCCGTTTCCAGTTGTTTGATGACGTGGCTCATTTTAACGTTTTGAAGACCTGTATTGATTACTGCCTTGTAAAAAGCCTCTGACAGCTGCAGTCTGTTTTTATCCATTTATAAAACCTCCAAATGATAATGTTTATTTTCGATTAACCCTTTTTGATGTAACGCTTTTTTTGTCGTCATTTCCGCCAACATTGGCATGTTATTTTTGCTGCTTAAATGCACCAGGTAAATACGCTCACCTTTGCCATGGACAAGCTTAGACAACGTTTCTGCCGTCTGTTGATTACTAAGATGGCCAATGTGAGATAGTATTCTCGCCTTTACGCTGTTTGGATATTTCGAGGCTTCAACCATTTTTGGATCGTGGTTTGATTCGATGATGTAAACATTCGAATTTTTCATAGTTTCTAACATCGTCGAGTCAACATGCCCAGTGTCTAGGCAAACACTGACTTTATAATTATTGGTTGTTACTGTATATCCCATTGGTTCATAGCTATCATGATGCACATGAAACGGTGTTATTTCCATTTCTGATATTCTTGTGAACTCCTGTATTCCACGCACCAAATCTTCTTCAATTCCATCTGGCATAGCTTGCCATTCTTCAACTCCCGCATAAACTGGAATCTGATATTTATTGGCAATGGGCAGACCTTTCGTGTGGTCTTGGTGTGCATGAGTAATAAATATTGCTTCTATTTGATCTGGACGAATACCAATATTCATCAACGCTTTTTCAATCTTTGTTTTTGCTATGCCTGCATCTATTAAAATCGTTTTATCGCCAACTGTTAGCGCTATACAGTTACCGCTTGAACCACTTGCTAAGATGTCAATTTTCATTTTTAATCACCAATTCCGTGGTTGGATTTGCTACATTATGAAAGAAAGCGACCTCCGAGCCTAACTCATATATCCAAATACAATCCCTTTTCGGACCATATCGTAGTGCAATCATTGAATCATTTTCGTTGCGATAAGTTTCAAGTCTTGAGTTCTCGTTAAATGCCGCTTTAGCTTCTTCTAAAAACTCTAAGTGAAATGTGTGAATATCAGTCATGCCTAATCCTCCTTATCAGACCGTGAGCCATAAGCTCGCCCACGGTCATCATTGATTTATTCCAATGTGTCAGCGTCGTCAGCTGGTGCAATCATGTCAAGATTCATATCTAACAACTCGATCAATCCTACAAGTTCTGCTTCGCTTGCTGTTGCTGGGTTAAGTTGCGGTGCATTTTTTTGCAAATACTCGTTAACTTGTTCGCGTGTCGTGATGCCTAGCTGCTTAAATTTCGAATTAATCTCCGCTCGCAATTCCTCAATGTAAGATGTATCAGCTTGTTGTTCTTGTTGTGGTTGCTCCGGCTGATTAATTTTATTTTGAGTTGGTGTAATGTCTTTGCGCTCTTTTGGCGGTTGTGGAGCCGCGTTTTGATCAATCGTAATATCATCAAATTCAAGACCATATTGACGCTTGAGTGCTCTTTGCTGTACGTGTTTACCAAACATGTCACTCGTCCACTTACTCCAGTTGTCTTTGTTTTGACCTGCAAACATATGAGTCACCTCGTCAATGTCCATAATGACGGTAACAGGCTTGTGTCCCTCACGATAAGCAATTGAGTATGCACCAATAATCTTGCCGCGTGGGAATCCAATATCATGCTGCACAACTTCAAGCTCCTTCGTATCTTTATTCATAGATACTTTAAATTCATCATTTTCGTGTACCATTTGTGTGTCCGGTGCAATAAATCCTTCTTGTTCACGTGCTTTTGAAAGATAAGCTTCTGCAGCAAATTGGATGCGTGCCGTGTTTCCGTATTTGATAAAAAAGATTTCGTTTTTAAATGGATCTAGTCCATAACTTGCTGCTTTGTGCGCAAACAATAAAAATTCCTGGTCGTTTGCTGTTGGTGCGAATGAGTTACGCATAACCTCAATAACTGCTGGTGCAAATGCCTCGTTGATTTCTGGTGTTAACATTGGTAATTGTCTGTTCATTAAAATACATCTCCTCTAAATTTATTTAAGCCATTTTTGACTTGTTTCTTCATGCTCTCGTACGCTTTTTCATATAGTTCGTCCACGTTTTGACTAGGTTCGACCGTGATTGTGACAGCAGCGTCTACTTTCACGTTTTCGAAGTTTCCTAGGTTTTTGGTATATGTGTAGCCGACTGTGATTTCTTTTGGGTTCATGTTATTCAACCTCCATTTTTTCGCAATATTTCTTCGCGACTCTAATTACTTTAGTTTCATCGATTCCGCATTGAATGACGTTTAATACGTCTTCCATTTCGTCATGCAGTGTTGGTTCGGAATCCCAATTTAAAGGTGCATCTATAAATGCATTGGATCTTAATGCTCCGACCACCTTGTGGATGTAAAACTCATTAGGTGCACCGTATCTATGCATTTCAATTTTCACGTAATCACCAAAGTCGATGTCGCCATATCTGCCATATCCAGTGAATCCACTCATTCAGAAACAACCTCCAATTCCTTCCCAGCAACAACCTTCGCCATAATCAGCTGGCCATTTGGCTCTTTGAATTTAGTAATAGATTCCGAGTTGTCAACGAAACACGGAACAATTAAATCACTTTGCTCCGAAAGTACGTCACGCAATGCAAAACCAGCGCGGATAGACTCCGAAAGTGATAGTTTTTTGTACTCCTTGCCGTCCATCATGATTTCAAATGTCGGTTTTAATTCGCCGGTTGTTTTGACAATATCGAATAACTTAATTGATAGATTTCCGAATAGGTCTTGAACTTTCTTCGCTTGTAATTCTGCTTCTTTCGCGTAAAAAGCCTTAATCGCATCTAGGATAAAAATAGATTCATTCAGCTGTTTAAGTGTTTCTTTTTCGTTTTCCTGCGCTTCCGCTACTTGCTGCTGCATTGCATCCAATTGCTTATGCATTGTGATTTCTCGCTCAATCGGATTGATTTGCTCTTGTAATTCCTGCGCCTTTTTAAGTTGTTCTGACACATCTATATATTCGAGTAATTGGAGTTCTTCCTCCAACTCCTTGCGGTCGGCTACTACCTTGTTGAATCGTTCCTTTGTGTCATTCATGCGACTTTCCTTGTCCGCCTCTACTGCCTTAATAGCTTCATCCTGTAAGGTTTGCTTACATGTTCGGCAAGTGTCCTGTACAACTTCGTTTTTAATTCTTACGTGCATTTCACGAATTTGATCGCGCTCGCTGTTCATTGCATTAATTTGATTCTGCAATCCGTTAATTCTATTGTTAATCGGCTGCGCTTCTGAAATTAAAACTTCTACTTCATTGAGCGACTTCATATATTGATTTAATTCAACTTGTAATGACTCTAACAGCGTTGTTGGTGCCTGTTGGTCTAGTTGTTCTTTAAGTGTTTTAGTACGGCTTTGAGCTGCGATATAAGCCTTGTCCAACTTTGTTTTATTAGCTCTATGAATCTTGTTAATATCTTCAAGCGAGTGCTTTTTGACAAGTTTCCCGAGTGCGTCAGCTTGTGGCTCCGATAACTCTTTAAACACTTCTTTATTAGCCGGTGCAGTTACATAATTCAGGACCATGTCACGTTGTTTTTCCCAGTGCATTGTGAAGAAATGTAATGGATTGAATAGCGATAAAAATAATTCTTTATCGAATAAGCTGTTCACTACATCGTTAAATTCAGAAGCCTTTGACGGTACTTCATCGACGATATAATTTGCTTTACCTTTAACGAGTCTTCTTGCAAGTTGTTTTAAAGATCCATCTACTTCAAATGTCAATTCGACTTCTGTTTCATCAGCTTCGTAAGTTACTGGTGACGGGTCTAGTTTGCTACCGAATAAATCCGTGCCGTATAATAGGAATGTAATAGCTTCTCCAATGGAGCTTTTACCCTTTGCATTGTCACCAGTGATTGAAGTGTTCTCGCCAAAGTCTACTTTCAATTGCTGGTGGCTTTTAAAATTGCTTAAATTTAATTGTTTAAAATCAATCTTCATTTTTGATTACTTCCTTTCTTTTTTTATTTACCTGCTCGCATTGCAGCCAATTTCCTCAACAGTGTCGAATATTTAACCGTTGATAGATTTTGTCCATCAATGTCAGTCACACCATACTTCCTCAATTCCTCTATAATATGGTTACGTTTCAACTGATTCTTAACATTGTCCAATTTTGCACCCCCTTTCAGCGACTACTCAAAATCTATGACAACGGCCGTTTGAGCTTTATCTTTATTTTTGCGACTCTCATATCGTCTCTTGCCAATTGGCGTTGCCATCCATATGATGTATTCAGGCTGAACATTTAACTCTGCTGCGCATTCGTCAGCCGTCCCTATCGCTATCATTTCGTCATTTTTATAAACTGCATAAATAGCATTGTGCTTGTAAGTCATGCCGTTTGGCTTCTTCAAGTCCTCCCCTCCTATCACTTTGGAATAATGCCTTTTCTTACAAAATGATCACGCCACGCTTTTCTGAATCTCACTTTTTCAACGTGCCGTATTCGGCGTTTAAGCCAACGCTTACGCTTTGCTTTTCGTTTATTCAAAGCTACCACCCCCATTTCTGATCAACGCGCACGGTTTTCGGTTTACCGTACATTTCACCAACCTCGTGCCGTTCCATGTCGTGATGCATGCGGCAATGTATTTTGCTTATCAAACTACCAATGTGACCACAACCAGGTACTGGACAGATAACTCGTAAGCCCTGTGGTGCATACCAAATCGCCTCTTCTTCCGACTGCGCCCTAATTCTTACGCTTGCCCCTGAACTTTTTCTATCACTTGGAGCCATGTCATTTCCTCCTCTGCAGCTGCGACTAAATCATTTGCGTGGTCATCATTTTGGAAAGCTGAATTAACGTCTGCGATAAATGTTTTTAATCGCTTTTTCTTAAGAAATTTGATTTCCATTTCAATGATTTCTTTTAGTCGCTCAGTTAAGATTTTCATTTGTTCGATTGTCATCTTTTATTCCTCCAATCCTAGAAACTGTAATAGTTCGAGTTGAGTACGGTCAGTTTTGATAACCGTATCAGCTGCTTTTTTAACTAAAAATTCAACAGCTTTTAAGTGTTCCTTTTCCATTGCTACCAGGTAAACTTGTCCGTTAATGCAAAACGATACGTTCAACTTCGCGTCTTCGATGCCAATTTCTTTCGTCATAATTAAGCCACCTCTCTGAATGCATATACAGGTTCTAACGGCTTTAAGTCGTGAAAGAATCCTTCTAATCTCGACATTGCCCATTGTTCATGGTTGTAACAGAAAGCCCATTTATTGCCGTACAGCTCAACCATTTTCTGATGCGCACCCATTTCTGATTTTGCAAAAATAACTAAATAGCGATTTCCCAATTCGTTACCTAAACCGAAAGTGAAGTAGTATTTTTTCATTGTTTTGTCGCCCTTTCTATTTCGTTGTTAACTTCCCTTGCATACGCCATGCCCATAGCGTTTTGAATTACCATCCGTTAACGATGTCTACAATAGCTTTAAATGTGGGTTCCGCAATCCACCAGCGCTTACGGTTCTTTCTTCGCTCGTGCAATTTAACTCGTGGATCAGTAAGTATTTCGTCTTCCAAATACCTAACAGACATCGAAGTCAATTCAGAGAGTTTGTTAATATCAACCAGTAGAAGCTGCTGATTAATTTGCTTCTTTAATTCATTTTCAATAAATTCATTCACTGATTTTTCATCGATGTTTACAGAAATTTGTGCTGTCGGAATCATTTGTTTCACCTGCCTTTTAAATACTTAATAGACCTTGGATCATTAGCTAAATCTGCATAATCTATTAACTTCGATTCACCAGTCTTGAGTTTTTCGAACGCTTCTTTGATTGCCTTTGGACATTCAAAGTTAAAAGTCATACGAAATACTTGTCCTTTTTGCGGTGAGAATTGACCTTCTCCACTTTCCAACGCTACTGGATAAGCCCCAATCGTTCCTGACGTAGTCAAAAAACTGTAGTCCAAACTCCAGTCCTCGATTTGAATTTTAGTACCGCAAGGCATTTGGCTTACTTCAATTACTTCCATCACTTGCACCCCCTAAATGTTTAACTACTCAACTGACTAGATTTAAATTCTAGTTTGTTACCAAAAAAAATATGATTCGCGGGATAATCATAAACATCTTCGATTCTTGATAACCAAGAAATCTTAATGTTAGAAGAATCTTGCTCCCACTTATGAAGAGTAGAGACCGAAACCCCCAACTCTTTAGCGGCATCCTTCAACTTTAGACCCGCATTTACTCGAGCTGCTTCGAGCGTGATTTTAGGTGGTGTAGAAACCATTTAACTCAACTCCTTTCGTTTCGTTAACTTCACTTTACTAGAATTAAATTCTTATGTCAACACTTTCATGTAATATAATTCTAGTTTAGTGCAATTAAATTCTATAAAAGACTTAAAAAGCATTGATTTATTAGAATTTAAGTCTATAATAGATATTGAGAGGTAGGTGATATAAATATGAAGCCAATCGAGGAAGTTGTTTCTGATAACATTAAAAAGTTGCTTCGAGATCACAACCTCAATCAAAGTGACTTGGCCAAGATCGCCGGGGTGTCAGAATCAACAGTTGGAAAATGGGTATTGAAGAAAGCTGCTCCAAGAATGGGTGCTATCGAAAAAATATCAGAATACTTTGGGTTACCTAAAAGCTACATCTTAAAAGAAGATTTTCCGACCAATGTAATAGAAATTGCACCTGCGACGGTCCGTGTTCCAGTTCTCGGAAAAATAGCCTGTGGAGATCCTATACTTGCAGAAGAAAATATAAAAGAGTATAGAAATGAATCTCCCGATATGTTGCCATCTGGCACTACATTCTATTTAGAAGCATTCGGGGACAGTATGGAACCAACTATCCCAAATGGATCTCTCGTACTTATAAGAGAACAGCCAGAAGTAGAATACGGGGAAATTGCTGCAGTGTTGGTAAATGGAAACGAAGAAGCGACACTCAAACGAGTAAGGAAACAAGGCGATATGATTATGCTAATGCCGGACAACCCTGCTCATGATCCGTACATCATCACGGAAGATAATCCTGCAAAGATTATTGGTAAGGCAATCCGAGTTACATCAGAACTTTAATTATTCGGCCGAGTAATTAAGAAGAAAGAGCAGCGTCCGAAATGGAATGACTGCTCTTTTTTAAAACAACTATAAAGTTTCATAGTACGTACTTATTCCCTTGCATACGCCATGCCCATAGTATGAAAGGAATGGACGTAAAGTGAAATTACACAAGACAAAGATTGACGATGAAATATATTACTACCACTTAAAAAATGGCGAGAAAAGATTCATGTTTCGACATAAATATTATGATTTATTTGGAAAGAGGAAAGAAAAGAAAAAGAGTGGTTTTAAAAGCGATAAGGAAGCCCTTAAAGAGTTGTTAGAGGTCAAAGCTGCAATGCTTAATGGTCAATCTAAACAGGTTGAAAACGACCAGTTAACCGTGTCACAATGGCTTGATATTTGGTATGAGACATATAGCGATAGTTGGGAAGTCACTTCTAAATTGCAGAGAAAAAACGCTATTAAACATCAAATGAAACCAATGATCGGTAAGTTTAAATTGAAAGATTTAGATCGTACAACTTATGTAAGGAAATTTATTAAACCACTTTTGAAAGATTATAAACCTAGTACAGTAAGCCTCTTTCATTCATTATTCAAAGTGGCCATAAATGCAGCGGTTGAAGATGAGATAATCATTCGTAATAGATTCAATAAAATCACAATAGAACAAGACGAGGCCTTGAGTAACTTCTTGAAACCTGGTGAATTAAATGATTTTCTACGCATTACAAAAAAATACGAAAATATTACAAATTATACTTTTGTATTGCTACTTGCTTACACTGGATTCAGAAAAGGTGAAGCATTGGGGTTGAAATGGAAAAATGTAGATTTAAAAAAGAAGACTATAACTGTTGATTGTACTCGGGATAGACTTGGAGATCGACCACCAAAAACAAAAAACAGTTATAGAACGATACCGATCGATGATATACTTGTTAATCAATTACAAGTTTATCAAAAATGGTGCATAGAAACAAAGTTTTATTTCGGCATGAAATTAGATAAAAGAAATGACTATGTTTTAATATCACATCAAGGCGGCTCGCCAATGGGGCCTAATACTTCTAAATATTTATTTGGACGAATCTATAAGCGTTTAGAAGAAGAGGGAATAAAAATAAATACTATCACCCCACATGGACTTAGACATACACACGCTACAACTTTGATTAATGCCGGAGTGCCCCCGAAAACTATTGCAGATCGATTAGGTAACACGGTAGAAGTGATATACAAGACTTACACTCATTCAAACGAAGATTTAGAAGAAATGGCCGTGACCGCTTTTAATCAAAGCATGTTTATTGGGGCTGATACTGGGGCTAAATGACAATAAGAGTCTTTGAACCCTTGATACAAAAGGCTTGTTACTACTTTAGAGTTCTACTCTCGTTAATGGATTCAGAATGCAAAATGTAGTAATAAAAGCCTTGCAAGTGTTGATACGTCAATACTTGGGGCTTTTTTGTTTTTTATGATAAGCGCAAGATAATGCACCGAAAATAACCTATTTGGGGCTACTATTGGGGCTGTTTGGGGCTATCCAATATCATGGCGTATGTGAGGGAATGAATGCGTATTTTCGACTTGCAAATTTCACAGTTTGTTGATACATAAATAAAAAAGCGACCGCTCGATTAGGAGTAGTCGCTTTTGTTTTGTTTTAACTCAAAATAAATCTCATTTTGCTTTAGGCAATTAGCACACTCAGTCGTACCACTTACTTTATCGCCTTTGACTTTATGATTGATTAAAAAAACAAACCCATTGCAGTCTTTGCAACGCTGCCTAAACATCACATCTAAAATCTGTTCTTTTAACATGCCCACCCCTCCCCGATTAATTACATTCGACACGTGAGCATAAAGTCCTTTTTTGAGGGTAAATAAAAAACACCTTGATTAAGGTGTTTTTTCACTATACACTAAGAAGATCTTTTTCCATTCTACTTACTTCAAATGAAAACCTACTCTTAATCATGTTATTGATATTTTTATTCGTGTCGATAAATCTTAATTTCCTCTTGATGTATTCGAAGTTATAATCCTTTAACAAATCTATGAACGCTGTGTTTGTAAAACTAGATGTAATGCTGTTAATCCCTTTAAAAGATAGTGTTACATCTTCGTCATTTTCAAAAGATGTCTTCAATAAACTTAAAACTATTTCACCGTCATTATTGGAGTAACAGCGTTCTACATGATCTACAATATAAATTACCATATGAACTCCTCCTGCTCTTCTAATTTGTCTTCCTCAATGATAATACTGGTGTCTAAAACGACTTCAATAAACGTTCCTGGATAATATCCATCAGCTAATTTCGATGAAACATTAATCTCATCCTTACCCGATGTTACACTCAATATACCATAACCTGAATGTATATGAACAGTTCCATTTGTATCATTGACTACATTTGTGATCAAAGTGTGTAGACCAGCACCTAGATTTCTAGGAGATGTTTTGGTGGTAACCCCTTCTCTAATCGCCATTTCTAAAGCTTCTGAATCTGATAATGACTCGTTAATTTTTCTAATATTCTTTGGTATACCGATTCCAAAATCAGCTATGCTAAACGTCAGCTTATTTTTATTCGGATAATGTTGAGCGTATATACACCCTATATTTTCAGTTGAATGGTCTTTTATGTTGTTAAATATTTCTCCAAGACACATTTCCATATTTCCTAATGTTGAATATTTCACTGATAACTGATTTCCTAACCAAGGGATAAAATCACTCTCTAACCATTGATAACTATCGCTATATGTTACATTTTGTAGTGGTTTTGTAGTTGGTCTAGGACCTGAATCATCACTTAACTTATTCCCTAAATATCTTTTAAAGAAACCTGAATCATCAAGATATTTTATAGGGCAATGTTTTTTAACACCAAATAATTCGGGCCGAATTATCATAACTTTAGTGTTTTTTTTAAATAGCCATTCTATTAAGTTCCCTAAAGTAGCTATTCCTGCAGGTTCTATGAAGCTTAATCTGCTAAAATCGAATTCTAATTCTTTACTAATGGGTTCTTTCTCATCATTAACAACCAATGATGTTAGTTTGTTAATTTGATGCCTATCCAATCGATAGGGTAACTCGATTCTCATAAATATCTCCTCCGACAATGACTATAAAATCACACTAATTTATAATATTAATCTGAACTTCATGTTATCACTATGGGGAGTTTAATGTCAAAAACATTAAAAAATAATGACAAACAAAAAAGCACCTACTAACCATAATTGGTCGGTAGGTGCTTTAATTTTATTGTACGTCAGATTTACGAACCCAACTATACAGTTCTTTGATTAACACATCATTACTTCCAACCTGTTGAATAGTATACGACCTATTTTTATAACGTGCCGGAATACTCGCAGTCGAACGTGAATACTTTTTAGCACTCGATTTGATTTTAACCTTTTGGTCAACCTTAAATGTTTTCGGTTTACTTGCTGATCCAGTAGATTTTTTATTGTCAGCTGGGTTTATCCAACTACCTGGACTCCCCTTTTTAGTTGATACGTTAATCATGCCGTTTGATTCTTTGTAGACGTAATACGTATTAGGTTTGACCGTAGTCTTTTGGTTTCTTCGTGCTTTTGCATCTGCAGCGTTAACATAGCCGGCAATCGATTTAACTACTTTGTAGGTCTTGCCTGTTGGCGTGGATGGTTTGCTTGGTGCAAATGGTTTACTAGCTGATTTATTTTTCAATCCTAATGCTTTTGCAATACCCTCCGCATGCCCTTTCGCTACCTTATCAATAAAGCTAGACTGCTTTAGCTTTGCAGCGTCTTCTTTTCTATCAATAAATAGATTCTCCGGTAGGATTGCCGGCATTCTAGTTAATCGCAAGACAGCAAAGTTTGCTCGCTTCTTACCGCGATTAGTACCTTTCACTTCTTTGATTGCTTCGGCATGTACAATGTTTTGTATGCCACTTGTTGCAGCTTGTGTGTTAGTGTGGATAAATGATTCATAACCTGTACCACCACCTGCGTTGATATGCATTGATACAAACAAATCTGCGTTGTTACGGTTGGCAAATGCTGCACGCTCCGCCAACGTTAAATACTTGTCATTGGTACGAGTCAAAATAACCTTGTGACCTGCGTAGTTATTTTCTAAATGTTTCTTGGTACGTTTTGAAATATCTAGCGTTAAATCTTTTTCACGCAATCCATTTCCAATAGCACCCGGGTCTGTACCTCCATGCCCTGGATCAATTACAATAACTTTACTCATCTGCATCATCTCCAAACACGTAGTTATCTTCGTCGTTGTAACACTCTTGGCACATCATTTCGCCGTTAAATTCTTCCAGGACCTCAATTTCTTTCGTGCAGATAACACATTCTGTTTTTGCTTTTTCCATCTTTTATCAATCCTTTCTTTTTTCAATTAATTAAAAAAGAGCAACGAAATTAATCGCGCTCTTTTGATTGTTTATATAGCTCGTGTCCGAAGACTGCTGCACCGCTAACTAATACACCTTGGATAGCTGCGTCCACATTAAAGCCCATCAGCATTGTCGTAAATGCCAATCCAAAGCCCAATAGTGTTAAAGGGATGTATTTGTCCTTGATAACGTCCGTGTCTTTAATAATCTTACCCAAAACTAAAAGCACTGGAATGACAATCAGTGCTTGGTCAACAATATATTCAACTACTAAATCCATTATTCACTCTCACCCTTCTTGTATGTGTATTTTTCCATTCTGTCCACACGACCTTCTAACGTTTCTAAATTTCGACTAATAGATTCTAACGATTTAGCGGTCTTTTCTTGTGATTCATTCGACCGCTCTAAATGTTCCATAAGTCTTTCTTCTCGTCTTTTTGCATCTTGTCTATTCTGTATGTTCTCAATCCGCATTTCCCTAAATACGATACCGCCAAATACGATGCAGATGATTGCCCACACGGCTTGCGATGTCGCCACTTCGTGTATTACTTCTGGTGTCATATTTCACCGCCTTTTTGCATAATAAAAAGAACGCCCATGTGGACGTTCCGAATTTCAAAATATCTATAGTTAACGTTTCATTAGAATACGTCTAGTGACTCCTGTTCTAATGAAATCCATTCATTTACTTTTTTATACAAGTCTTTATTTATTGTTTCAGCAACTGAGTTGTACAATTCGTCTATATCTTTATCCGATAATTCCTTGCCTGTATTTGACTCTGCCTTAACTCTCTTCCATTCAGATTTTAATATGATTTGTTGCAAATCTTCTATTTCTTTTAATGTATCATAATAAGCTTGTTTATCGTAGTTTCCATTTAATGTTGATAAAACTTGAACTAAAGCGTTTAAATTTCCAATCAAATAATCCATATAATGTTCTGACGGGTTTAACATCAACGTTATTTTTTTATAGAAGTAATTAATTGTTCATAAATACTTTGTGATGATAATTCCCCTCCTATCTGCCCGCCCATCTTCCATTCTACCTTCTCTCTATTCTTTGTAGCTTCTTGATACATAGACAAACTCGTGTTGTAAGCAACAAATTCATTGCGCAATGAATTTATCCATTTTATTCTCTCTTCACTGATTGTCTGTACCAATAATTGTTTTTTTATGGTTTTAGAATTTCTAAATAACGTAAATATCGAAATCATTCCGCCTATTACTGCGCCAATTAAACTACTAACAAAAGGCATTAATGTCTCAATCAATGACTTGTTTTCTTCAAAAACAGATACAATATCCATCTTTACACCTCCATCATATTACTTACATAATACGACAAGGAAAGATATTAATCCATAATAAAAGAGCGCCTATTCAGCGCCCTTACCCTTAATTGTACCAGTTGTTGCTTTCATGTCTTTTCCACAGGTTTCATTGGAAATAGAGTCTTTGAATGTCTTTCCATCATCATTCTTAAGTTGTTCTTTAAAGTTTTCATTATCCTTTCCCAACTCTTTAATTCGGTTACTCATCTCGATGATCACTGCATCTTTTTCTGCTAATTCTACTTGTGCGTTTGTTAGTCGGTTTGCTAATGAGTTGATTACGTGTTCTGGGTTTAGTTGTTTCATGCTATCATTCCTTTTTTCTTTAATATTGAATAGATTTCTTGTATAGATTTAATTAACGGTGCAATAAGTTGGGTGTACTGCACTCCCATGTACCCACCTTCATCTTTTGATACCATGCTAGAATCTTCTACATCGACACCATTTTTGATTAATACTTCCTCTAACTGTTGAGCGATAATCCCATACTGTCTTTTACTATCATCTCTAGGGTTTTTATTCAAAGCGTTAAACGACTTAGTTTCAACATCATTAATAAATTCAAGTCCTAACTCATTATTCTTTATATCCGTTTTTAACCTTTCATCCGACGATACGTCAGGTTGATTGGCCAGGTAAATGTAAGAAAATCTTCTGTTGGGCCTTCCTAACCTATACCACTGGGAAGAACCAGCTCCTAATCCAATTAGATCAATATGCGTTTGATTTCCGTAAGTAGTATAAAACAAAAAACCCTGCTCGTTATGCGTTCTCTGTACGACTTGTAGGCTATCACTCGCTTGAATTGACGAGTTTAAATATAAGTGTCTAAAGCTACGATCAATATCACCTAAACTCATATTACCAGCTGATTCATTATGCGGAATGATTTTATTGTTTCTGAAATCAAAAATTACCCCTCTACCGGATTCTCCAACATATTCAGAGAATCGTTGTTTTCTCCCGATTAAATTTGAGGAGTATCCTCCATCAGCCTCTCTTTTATAAGTGTTAACGATAAGACCTGTAAAGAAATTGTCTTCTTCCGGAATGAGTCGGTCACTATTTGATGTTCCGACTGTAGCTACTGGAGTATCATCGGTTAAATGTCTACTCACCCTAAATCCACTGGTGCGCGTCGCTCCATTTATAGTATTTGTATGAATTATTTGATTTGCTCTGTCGTCAAATCTAATAATCGCCCCATTACCTAAAGTAAACGTCGCATTTTCCATTTCAAGATTGCCTGTATCTAAATCCCAATAAGTATTACTGCTGTTTAGGCTTTGGAGTAAACTACCTCGAATCTCTACTCCCTCAATTAGTATCCCTCTCAAAGTCCCCACGTTTATCGCATCAGCAACAATGCCTTCATAGGTTATTGCTGCAGTGTAATCCTTACCGCCATTTCGGCTAAAACCGATGCCGTCTGTGTTAAACCGCATATATTCATTAGGGTTGCTACGATTAATACCAATTATCTCTCCTGCGCCATATCTGAAATGACTGTCTAAATTACCGTTGATGATGTCTGCAGCTCGTTTCGTCGCTTCATCTAACCATGATGATTCAATCTTTTTATTGCCATCGATAATGTCTTGGAAGTCTTTTAACGTGCTATATTGTTGTGTTTTATATCGTTTAGCAATACTCTCATTGCCTAACGTGTATTGCACATCAATAATATTACCTTCTACGTCAAACGACTCTTCAATTTCAATTACTCGCACTTGTTGGTTTAAATCTAATCTATCAATATGCAGATAGACACGGTCGCCCTCTTCAAGTTGCATTTCGGGATAGCCGTTGTTAGTTAAGTCAACTGGTGTGATAGTTGTGGATATCGAATAACTATTCTCCACACGTTGTTTTACTGCTTCATGTAATGCAGGTTCGTGTTTAAATGAGCCGTCATACAATGCTGGTCCTTCGATTTTCCCATACTTAGAAATCAATGGAGATTCGTATTCAATCTCTAATTCATAATCCGCATCTTCTTTCGATTCGTCCAGGTCGCCATATCCTTTTGCATAAGTGTGGAAACCACTTGCATCTACTTCGACACGTGCGTCCTGTATATTTAAATCGTCATGTAAGATGATGTCCTTGTCGCTACCCGCAAGGCTATAAATATACGCTACCTTGCCTTTGATAGTATACTCACCCTTGAATCTATCAATAGCATACAAAAAACGCTCTGTCTTGCTTTGGTTGCGTTGATAGTTAAATGTATTTGCTCCAAGACTATCGACCAATACAAATGAGTATCCAGTGCCTGTAAATAAATCACTAAAAAACGATGCAGGAGTGAAAGACTTGTTTTCTACTTCGTCTTGCAGATAGTGTCCGTTTAAATCTACAAAAAAAGACAAGACCGCATCTACTGACACGCTTGTCTTATCTCCATCTAGTTGATATGCAGGCGCGATAATCGTATACCATTCACCTTTAAATAATAGTTTCCAGCCAAATTCAATCTTATCAATAAAATCTTCATTTATTTGATTAGACAAAAAAGACAACGTGATTTCACGCTGTCCATTTACTCGTTTGTTTCGTCTAACTTCGGCATACACTGGGTATTCCTTACCTTTTAAATCTTGTAAAAATAATGAAGGTTGTCCTAGGATGTTGATTTCCTCCTTTCGTAAAACAAAAAAGATACCTACGATTGTAAGTATCTCTTAGTTTAACTTAACGTTTTATTTAACCTGTCCACTAGAAATGGCGGAAAGTAATATGCCAACTCATCATGATTCTCGTAATGGGCTACATCGGTAGTGTACCTAATTCCCAATTCGTCCAAATCTTTCAAAAGGTGAACCATATGATCTCCATAAGTATATTCTTTATCAGAATAATGCAAGTGTAGTTCATACTGATTATTTTTGTTTTCTATGATTACGTTTTTTAATAAGTCATTCAAATATTTATAATCTTTTTCAGTGTATTTATTACCTACAATATACTTCATCGTATTTTCATTTAAACGCTCGCTAATTGTAATATAATCACTCAATTTATATTGAAGAGAACCAGCTATAATAATCGATTTGTTATCCTGTACTCCAAAGTACATAGCCGCGTAACCGCCTTTACTACTTCCGATATAAATTGTTCGATTCGTTTTTAAGTCTTTTTTTATTTTTGAAATTAAATCCTTAACTGCTAGTTGAATTTTAAAGTCATTATCTTTACCAAGATAATAAGCTCCACGTTTGTCGTAGCCAAAATCGTCCAAAATAAAAAGCTTGTTAGCTTTAATTCCCGATAAAGTTCTTCCGTAGTTATACCTTGCTTTTAGCCCTGGCCTCGGGAGCCCACTCAATATGACGATTAAATCATCACTATCGCCTTGCTCGAGCATGTATTTTAGTCTGTATCCGTTGCTTCTGAATGTTTTTTCTTTATAAAGCATTTTAATCTTAGTAATACCATATTCGACATATTTATCTATTTTAGCTTTATTCATTTTCATTCACCAAAACATATCGTTTTTCAACCTTGACGGAATTACCTTTGTACTTATTTAGTGCTTCGACTATTTCTTTTTCTTTAGGTGCATCATTAAATTCGATCGTAGTCTTTTCGAATGATGTACCAAAGACAGTTAAAAAATATTTTTCCAATAACAAATTAACCACCTCATGAATATTAGTATAGTAAATTTTACTTATTTTTCACTTCAATACTAATATATCATATACACAGAAAATTAATAGTCTTTAAATATTTGTTATATTAAATGGATTTAATATTGAGTTATCGCTAGCGATATTTGCTAAATATGAAGATTTATTACTTAATGTTGAAGGGCTCCATTTAACTTTTGTATTTTCAAAAAAGGTTTTGATATAAGTAATGCCTGCAATGTAACATCCCGTATCACCTAAATGATAACCATCCCTCGTTAATTCATTATCTTTATTTAACATATATTCATCAGTGCGAGCATTTTGAATTGCTGTTCCGACAGGTATAATTAAATCAAACTCAGAATCTACCATAGCACTCTTATATGTTTTTTGTATCTCATTATACATTTTGATTTGATCCCTGTCGTATTTATCAAATCTGTCATCATCAAAATCGCTCGAGTATGCCCACGTTGGCATAAAAGCTACTTTTATATTCGGTTGTTTATTTTTAACATAATCAATAATGTCATTTAAATAAGGTTGAAAGGATCCATACACTCCCGACATATTGCTTGCTTGATTAAAAATTACGTAATCGTAATCATGAAGAGACAATGCATCATCGATAGTCCGATCTGTAACATAATCATCAGTAATCACCCCATCGACATGACTACGATTATAAATTCTATAAGGATTATTGTTATTTTTTATGTTGCTGTCATGATCAGATAGCAATCCACCACTAATATACAAATTACATGTTATTAAATTAACACCTAATGATTTAGCAATTTGAGGAATATACTTTGTTGTATCGAGTCCAAAACTATTGCCTATTGTTAGAATTTTAATCGGAGTCTCTCGTTTATCAGACCAATCACTAATAGGTGTAACAGTGTTTGTTGTATCATTTTTAGATAAAACCCTAAATGCGTTTCTTCCTACGTACATTCCGCCTAATCCAGTTCCGTAAGCAGTTGCTCTTTGCACTATCCACGTCGCAGCACCAGTTAGAGACGTTTTGAAATTATCAACAGACAATGCACACCCTACTCCATAAGGGTTATTTTTAACGTCAGCGTTAACCATATAATTGCCCTTTTCGGTGATATCATTCAAATTATACGTGGATCCTGATAGGTAATTCTTAATAGCGTAATTTTTATCTAACATATCTCCGGTAATCACTGAAAATCCTAACGTGTTCCATTCACTTTTATCTACAAGCTCGTTAGTGTCTTCGTTTCCTATCACGTGCCTTATTTTGGATTCGCCTAGAACACCAGCCGCACCGTAAGATACTGCTATTTGCGTTACCCACACCCTGCCCTTTTCGTCGTCCTTTGTTTTTCCTCTGAAACCCATTACCTCACACCCAGTGCCAAATGGATTGTTTTTTACGTTAGCTGAAGCGATAACTACTTTATGCTCCCAAAAATAATCTAAATCATCATTTTCTAATGAGTAATACGGAAAATGTGTAGCATAATTTTTTTCCAGTCTACTCCCACTAACAGGTCCAAACATGCCTTTATACAGTTCTGTAAAATTGTGATTCATACTATTAAGTGCGCTGTCATCCATTGGATTACCAATATTCTTTTGTGCCACAATACCAACTCCTTTAGTAATACTTAAACCTAAAATCTAATGTGATTTTATAGTTTGATAATCCTGTTACTTTCCATTTGTTCATTAACTGCTCAATTACAAAGTAATATCGATTAGTACGCTCCATGATCGTTGTTCCATTTATGCGTACATCATGGCCATTAAATATAATCACATCGCCATTCTTTAATTCCCAATCAGCATTTTTAGATGGATTATATTCAAACTTACGGCCTGTTGCATCCTCAACCATAAAACTTGTTACTGCTTGTTTAACCTCAATCTTAATCTCACAATTGCCTTTTTCTTGGATAGTCTTTAATTGTTTACCAGCGTTGTAAAAATCGAATTGACTGACATTCTCGAATTGATATTTTAACTTGCTAGGCTCAACATCTAACCCCATTCCAAACGACCATTTGCCATTCATGGGTATTCCTTTGTTGCGATGTAAATCCATCGTTTTAAATCGGCTTATCCAGTATGGTTGACCGTCAATTTTTAGGGGGATTTCAAGGTCGGCTACATTCCGAAAATTAAGAGGCCTTTCAGCCGTGTACTTATTAGCAACTACTACTTTCAATAATTTGTTACCTTGTTGCTTTTCAGATACATAAAAAGAACCCAACTGACTAAAAAATGAATACACTTTATCGCGTTTCATTCGATAGTCTGTTGAGTTCATAGCATAAATCATAGCAGACAGCTTAACGTCACGATCATCATCTTTCTTGCCTGTAATTAATCTCCCTGGCATTCCGTTAAGACTGTGATCGGTAATTTGTTTTTCAATCGATGATACAAATATATCTAAACCTATCATTCCGTATCCCAAATCATCTTTCGGAAGGGGTATTTGATTGAAATTCAAATCATATATTTCGAAATAATCCATTTATCAATCACTCCTATTCCTCCCATTAAAAACATTATGTTTTATTGACTCCCTAGCATCCGATCTATCGTAAGAATTTTTGATGTCTCCATCACTAATTACAGGCTTATGCTCGATATTTTGACTGGAAGTTACTAATTCTGTTAGTAACTGAACTTGTTGCCACATAAAATCTAACATTTTATCGCTTGAACTATTATCTCGTTCTACAACTTCAACTTTAAACTCCCTAAACATTTCCGCGAATTTATCAAACTTCTGATCTAGTGTGTGCTCTACTTTTAAAGTTTGCTTACTTGTTTCTGTTGCCAAAGCAATAGCACCAAACGATTGTTTATGTCTACTAACCTCGTCATTTAGCGCTTCTAAAGATTCTTTCCCGACTAATTCCGCCGATTTCATAGCTCTTCTTTTTCCATCATCGATTGCATTTACGTAACCATCGATATAGTCAATACCTAATTGACCAGTTTCTTTCGACGGCGAATTTGAATCGATTGATCTTTTTAAAGCACGTAATGCAGACTTACCGAGATTCCATGCTGTGTTCCAAACCGAGGTCCTTCCGGCCGAAATAGAACCCCTAAAACCCGAAACGAATCCTGTTCCAGCTCCACTTGTATTAACAGCGCGTAAGCCTGATTCCCCTCCTTGTGCTACTCCTCTTGCTGTAAGGTTGACAGCGCCTCGCCATCCACCAATCCCTAGATTAAATGCAGATCCGGCTTTTCGGCCACCGCCCCCATCATTCGTGCTACCTAACAATGAACTGACGGTAGAACTTAGTACTTGAGAGGTTAGGGTGTTAGCCCCTTTTGTAGAGTCTAGTCCATCCTTATGGGAGTCACCTTTTTTCTTACCTGCTGATCGTGCGTCAGCTTCGTTAGTATTAAGGTTTTTGCTCGTACTATCAGAGACAGACTTTGCAGAGGCTTCGTTTCCACCTTTAGTAGAATCGATTCCTTCTTTATGTGAGTCACCTTTCTTTTTCCCGGCACTCTTAGCCTCATTATCATATTTCTTCATGTACTCAAGTGCGGAGTGAGATAGTTCTTCTGCGGATTGTTCGTTCCCACCTTTAGAACTATCAATACCATCTTTATGTGCATCGCCTTTTTTCTTACCTGCTGATTTAGATTCCTCGGTATTAGTATCTAAATTTTCTTTAGTACCATCCGACACATTTTTAGCCGATGACTTGTTATCTTCATTCGTACTTTCAAGACCCTCTTTATGCGCATCGCCCTTTTTCTTACCAGATTCTCTAGCCTCGTCCTCGCCTCTATCTAATTCATTCAAGGTATCTTGCATTAGTTTTTCCGCTTCTTTAACGGCTTGTTCGCGTGTCATACCCAATGTTTCTAATGTAGCGACCAACGTATCTTTTTGATGTTGTAAGGTTTTATCTGAAAAGTCGACTGCACTTGCTACATGATCCTGTACATGTTGTTTCCATCTCTCGTAGTATTGAAGTTCGCTCTCTTCCATTTGTCTGCGGACACCCGCGGAGTCAGTTTGTAAAGTAGTTAGTCTCTCAAACTCTTCTCCCGTTGCTAAATCAATTAATCTACCACGTTCGTCAAGGTTATTCGCCAAGCCATCCAAAGACTTCTCACGTTCAGTTACTGACTTAGCTATCATTTCAGATGTTTTAGCTTCAGTCGCGACGATCAAATCATTATAGTCTTCTTGACTAATCTTATTTTGTAGCCTTGCCTGTTCCAACGTGTCTTTCGTTTCAGAACTCCACTTATTCGCTTTTTCGATGGAATTTGCATAAGTGTCATTGATTCGTTTGGTATAGTCAGATACTTCATCGAACATAATGCCTTTTTGTCGTTCATAGATTTCATCTTGCAACACTTGCATTTCTTGTTGAGTTTGAGCAAACTCCCTAGTCCCTTGATTCATTATGTCTAATGATTCTTTATAAGCTTTTTGTAACTCTTTAGGCGCTTTACTAACATCCCCATTAAACTCTTCCTGTACTTTCTTGACCGTATCTACTGCTTTTTTATACCTTGCGATATCTGCGTCAAATTCTTCAAGTACTTTATCAGTCATGTCACTTGCCGCTTTTTCTCCCGCACTACCTGCGACAGAATAAATTTCATCGATAGCACGAGTTAATTTTTCTTTCTGGACCTCTAATTCGGCAATTACAGCATCGCCCATCTCACTAAACGCCTTTACTATTTGCGCTGATGTAGCTTCTGCCTCTTTACCCGACATGTTTTTTAGTTCCAACATTTTAACCTTTGCGCCTTCGTACAGATCAACGTACCCTTTAACACCCTTCAAAGTTCCTTGTGACAAGCCTTCTCCGTAGCGTTCTGCTTCAACCTTGGCTTTTTCTTGTTCTTCTTTTAGTGCTTTTGTTTTTTGTTGATTTGTATATATTGCCGCGGCCAAGCCACCGAGTAGGAGTGTACCGCCTGTAATGGCTAACCCTACAGGTCCTGCAAATGCCATAAATGCACCGACGCCCGCTACTAATCCAGCGACTGCGGTAGTGACACCTAATACAGCCGTAACCAACAAACCTGTTTGGGCAATTGTGTTAATCGTCTCTTCATCCCATTCGGACATTGTTGTTGCTAATTCGCCAATTAAATCCGCACCTTGGGCGATTGTAGGTAAGAGCTTTTCTCCCAACTCAATTTTCAGCCCACTTAAAGCTGATTGCATACGCACAATAGCACCCTCAGCGTTATCTTGCATTACGTCAGCCATTTCTTTTGCTGCACCTTCACTGTTTTCGAGTTCAACCGTGTAGTCTGCTAATGCATCCGCCCCTTTATCTAATAGGACAGACCAACCAGCTGTAGATTCAGAACCAAATAACGTTGCTAATGCGGCTGCCTTTTGCTTTCCTGTATAGCCTTCCATACCGACTTGTAACTCTCCGACCACTTTGTCTAATGACTTCATATTTCCGTCGGCATCGAAAACTTCGACACCCATCTTCTTAATCAGTTTACCCGCATCACCTGTAGGCTTAGCCAGTCGTAACATACCTTGACGCAACATACGGCCCGCTTCTTCTCCGGCTAATCCGGCATCGGCCATAATCCCAGTCGCTGCTGCTAGGGATTCAAACGTGATACCTAATGACTTTGCAATAGGTCCCGCAGTCTTCATCGACCCACCTAAACCTTGTACATCGATATTCGCACTAGCGGCCCCTTTTGCAAGCACATCGGCCACATTACCGGCCTTGTCGGCCTCGAATCCAAATGTTCTAATAATATTCGCTGTAATATCTGCAGATGTAGCTAAATCTAAGTTAGATGATGCCGCTAAATCTAAAAGACCTGGCATAGCACCCATGATTTCATTGGTCTTAAATCCAGCTCTTGCTAAGTTCGCTTGAGACTGTGCAGCTTCTTCTGCGGTAAACTTTGTAGCTCGCCCTAAATCTTTAGCTTGTTTTGTAAGTTTTCCCATCTCTTCGCCAGTAGCACCACTAATAGCTTGTACTTCTGACATTTGAGCATGGAAGTCTTTGGCTTCGTTAACAACGCTGCCAAGTACTCTTTTCATCGCTATAAATCCAACACCGGCTGTAATACCGACAGTTGTTCCGACATCACGCATCGTCTTTCCAACGCTACGAAACTGTCTATCAAAGTCTGCATAAGTGCGAGTAGTTGCTTTACCCTCAGCATTGATACGCTTCAATTGTCCTTCGTAGCGCTTCATTTCACCTTCGGTATTATTCAGCCTACGAGCTAGTTCTTGTTGTTTCTGCGCATGCTGTTCTTCGGTAATGTTTCCGCGTTCCAATTCTTTTGTCCAATGCCTTTGTTCGTTTTTGATGGCCACAATACGACTCTTATATTGTTCGATAACACCAGACAATTGTTTCTTTTTAGCAGACGTTGAATCTAACTTATTACCGTATTGGTCCGTTTCGTTACTAGCCTTTTTGAACTCAGAATTTAACAAACTAATTTGCTTACTAGATTCAGTCATTGCCGACTTGAATTGAGATGTATTGGCTATCAGGTTAACTTTTAAACTTTTCCCGTCCATTCGTTCACCGCCTTTCGTTTATGTACTTTTTTAATTAAAGGCCATTCAAAATATCATCGATATAGATTGGTTCATCGTCTTTAATTCGTTCAGTTTTACTTTGCTCTTTTCTTCTGCCTAAAAGCTGTAAATGATAAAGGATATCCATTTCATCGATTTGATTTTGCGTGTATCCCAAATCAATCAAGCCATTATAGGCGTCCATCACTACTTCACTTAAGTTTTTTTTTCGTCAATTTCATTTAAATCAACACTTCTAGTCAGCATTTCTGCTGCTACAGACACTTGGCCCATAACAAAAATTGCCGAAGAGTAAACTGTTTTCATAAGATCTCGCGCATCGATCCCTTTTTCTAATTCGTCGATACTGAATTGATTACCAAATACATCACAAACGAATTGCAAATGACTATCTAAGTCTGAAATTAATAAATTTCCTGTTTCAATCTCTTCGGATACCAATGCAGCTTCACGCCAAAGGGTCCCTGGTATTCTCTTCGGTGTTACGAAACGTTTAAGTTCGCCATCAACTTCTACTTCAAGGCTAATTGGTTTGTTTTCTACCTTTTCAGTCATTTCTTCCATCTCCTTTTATTAAGTTTTCTTAAAAAACGTACAAAAAAAGAGTGAGCATCATGCCCACTCTAAAAAAACTGTGTTTGTTGTCGCATCACCCGCGAGTTCAGCGGGCTTATTAGGGAGTACCGCTAGCTGATGGTAATGCTTCGGCTGTTGATTCGTCATAAACAACATCAGCAAACCAATCGGAAGTTTTAACTAGGTCCGAATCAAGCTGTGCTTTCCAGTTACCATTAAATCGTAACGGTGCAAACTTTAATTCTAACTGTGCATCTTTTGACTCGATAGCACCCTGATCTGTCTCGTGTTCAATACCGATAATTTGCGGTGTACCTTTTAGTAACCAGTAGAAACGAGTTCCACCACCGCGAATTTTCGCTTCAAAACCAATTGCAACTTCTTTAATAACATCATCTCTGTTGCTAAATGAAACACCATTCGTTTCTTTGTTACCATACATTTTCTTTTTAATAGAAGCTGGGATATCAATCGTCGCTAAACTTACGTCAATATCATTAAGGCTGTTCAATACTGCAAAAATACCATTATCTGCGTATTTTGGAGTACTGTCCTGGTTAACAGTAACAGACACACTTACTGCACCTTCTACATGTTCAACTTCGCTATATTCAACACTTGTCAAATCATCTTTTTCCACAAGTGCAATGTGGAAATTCGATAGACCGTGAATTAACTTCACTTTATCTTTTTCTGCCATTATTCATGACCTCACTTTTGTATTTTTTTGTTTTCATTGAAAGTTCTTTTCATACCTCAAAGCTTTGTGATAGAGTTTTGTATCACTCTCATACAACGGAACCGAATCATACTTACCGTAATCTAAAGATTCCATGATTTCATCAATAGCTTTCGTCATTGCTTTTTGGTGCATTACTGTTTCGGAATCTGTAAATATAGACACTTGAAAGTTGACAGTTGCTCTCACTGTTTGATCATCAGCATGTTTCGTGGGACGATTATTCAACTCGGAATAAACAACTCGAGGAAACGGTGCGTCTTTATCAGCTACCAAGTTATGAAATCCGCCTTCTGCTAAACTTGATAATTTTCCGTCACTTCTCAACGCATTAAACAATTCTGATTCAGCGTCATAGTTTCCTAAATCTACTGTTTTAGCTTTTCTACTTTCATCAATCTGGTTTGCCAATTTAGTCGACCACCTTTCCTAATTCATCCATCATCGCTCTTGTTGCCTGTGCTTCTGATTGTTGTCCA